>Ga0172369_10000180_pt1 | contig 89976 bp, 61 predicted proteins | sample LakKiv25m_FD_114539 | JGI IMG/M metagenome (GOLD analysis project Ga0172369, IMG submission 114539) | Freshwater microbial communities from Kabuno Bay, South-Kivu, Congo - kab_022012_11.25m | ecosystem: Environmental > Aquatic > Freshwater > Lake | place: Democratic Republic of the Congo... | reverse complement strand
GCCACATAAGTCCCCAAGATAACCTTCAAAGTATTATCTCGTCCAATAATAAAACTGTACGAAATTATTACTATAAAAAATACGACTATAAATAAATCCCAAGAAAGCTGAATATTCATAGAAATAAGCTACTAAATATCAGATAACACTTTAATACATGTGCTGAAATTTTTCAACTTAAACAGAAGAATAATTATATTTTTGAACTGAATTCGATGGTATTTTTTCCAGAAGAAGGAATAGATACTCTATATTTTTGCCAGAATTCATTCCCTGATTTATCACCATCAACATTTCCCCATTTAAGGCGAGGATTATTAGGGGTATTCGGATCTAATTCAAACCATGCTTTATTTCCAGATCCATCAGTCACCATGACACATTGTTTATCCTTAGGATCTTTTGCTATATCGAATTTGAAATTCATTGGAGCAACTATATCGTATACAACAGGATTTTTATCTGTAACAAATTTCACAGCCAACTTTTGACCATCTATTTCGTATGAATAAGATGGATCTATTACCTCAGTTTTTTCATATTCTAATGACTTATATCCATCGATTGGATAGATGGCAGGTTCTGATTTTGCTGAAACGAAATCCAATTTTTTTGTTTCTGCAAATACTTCCTTAAGTGCCCCCAAAGTTTCAGGTCCAAATTCTCCGTCATTTTTTATTCTGGCAGCAGCTTGAAAAGTTTTTACGGCATTTTTTGTATCAGATCCCCAGAATCCGTCCAATTTACCAGGGTTTAAATCTTTTTCTTTAGGATATTTCGCAGAAAGTTTTTTTAATAGAACCTGAAGAACCAAAACATCAGTGCGATCTCTAAGATATGTAGCAACTCTTTCTTTGCCTTCAGCACATTTCATGCCTTCATATTCACCAGAATCATTTCTTTCGACTTTCATAGGCTCAATAGCAGAAGATAATCTCTGAAACGCTAACTCGTCAGACATCGCTCCAATATTAGCATTTACCTGCATTGTTGCTTTGAGTAATTTACGTTTATAATCTGAATCAGGTTCAGGAATTTTCTCTCCTGGTTTTCCAGAACAAGAAGGAGGAGTAGGTAAATCTTCAGGAGTTAATCTGTAAATGAATTGATTAGTAGAATAAAGCGAATTATTGCTGAATAATCGTAGTTTCATTTTTGTTTTTGTTAATTTTAAAAATCCTCAAATGATATTATACGACATTTTTAGAAAAAAGTATATAGGAGGGAGTAGGAGTGTTTACCAAAATAACCCACCTTTTTTTATCTCTGCGCCAGCTTCTGTGGCCAATTGCTCATACAGTTCACGTTCTTTTTTTGAAAGTTTTGTAGGAATCTGGATGCGAATTTTTATAAGATGGTCACCTTTCATGCCACCGCCAATCTTTTCAACGCCTTTATCGGAAAGTTTGAATACTTTTCCGTCCTGAGTACCAGGAGGTATTTTTATAGTTTCTTCTCCATATAAAGTTTCGATTTTTAATTCTGCGCCAATAACAGCTTGTACCAGATGAATAGGCAACTCGCTATGAATATCTAAACCATGTCTTAGGAATTTTTTACTAGGAGTAACTTCTAGATTTATATACAAATCTCCACTTGGGCCATTTTTGGTACCGCCTTCACCTTTGCCTTGAACGCGGATAGTTGAGCCATTATCTACGCCTGCAGGAATTTTTACCTTTACTCTTTCCTTTGTGCGAATTCTTGTAGAACCATGACATTCACTACATTTTTTTTCAGGAATTTTACCTTCTCCGTTACATGTATCACATACGCTAGAAGTAGCAACTTGTCCCAAAATTGTATTTCGAATAGTGCGAACTTCTCCAGTTCCTCCACAAGTTTTACAAGAAACTACATTGCTTCCAGGTTCTGCTCCGGTTCCTTTACAATGATTACATGTATCAGGTTTTGTAATTTCTAATTCTTTTTCACAGCCAAAAACAGCTTCTTCAAAAGTAATTCTTATTAAAGCCTCAATATCATTTCCTCTCATAGCTCCACCTTTCTTTTTTCTATAAGAAGATCTTCCGCCACCGCCAAAAAATTGTTCAAAAATATCCGCAAAACCACCAGATCCATCCGAGAAATCAGAAAAGTCGAATCCCATTCCATTAAATCCGGAAAATCCTCCTTGTCCGCCGCCTCCTCCTCCATATCCAGAAGGTCCTCCGGTAGAACCAAAGGTGTCATATTGTTGGCGTTTTTTCTTATCAGAAAGAACTTCATAAGCTACATTTATCTCTTTGAATTTTTGTTCAGCTTCTTTCTCTCCTTTATGTTTATCGGGATGAAATTGCATAGCAAGTTTGCGATACGCAGACTTGATTTCTGCATCTGTAGCGCTTTTCCCGACACCTAAAACTTCATATAAATCTTTTGCCATTTTTTTGTGTCATCCTGAACTAGTTTCAGGATCTAATTAATAAAAAAATTATCTTGGAAAATTATACATTCTAAAAAAAATCTTGTCTAGCACTCTAGTTCAGAGAGTGCAAATATTGCAAAAAACGAAGAAAAGTGGTAACATGTTACGATGTAATAACCGAATTTATGGGAATAAAGGGACCGGAGAAAGATAGGTTATCTCTTGTAATAGAAGGGCCTTCAGAGGCTATGTCTTCAGTAAGAATGAGGGTTTTTCAAGCGCTGGAAGAATTACCATTAGCTGAAGGAACGGAAAAGTCTCCAATACTATTTATGAGAGCTGATACACAAAGAATAGTAGATCTAGTGGCAGGAATTGAAGGTGCAGAATTATTGGTAACACCGGGAGATGGATATAAATTAAAATTGAAACTAGAAGAAAAAAATCCGCCACAGCTGTCATTAAAAAGGCCAGCACCTCCAGTTAATGGATATACTGCAGTAGTTGCACGAGATGACGGAGATAAAGATGATAAAACATGGACTACATCAGGAGAATGGCAGGGATATTTTAAACAGGTTGATGATGCAAAATCCATAGCGAGTGCTATAAATGTATCAAGAGCAGGCACAAGGGGACTAAGAAGAGAAAATAGAATATATGTAGAAAACAGAGCATTCACATACAAAGGAGAAAGTACGCCTATTACGACTATAGATGCAAAAACTCAAAGAGAAAGACTTTTAACTCAAGCTGAAGTTAGAAAATGGATGTCACAAGTAATGGCTAGAAAAAGATAAAAAATCTCTAAGCTTTTTTAATAAAATTCCAAAAAAGAAAGAATACCAAAACTACAACGTAGTCTATTAAAGTTCCGATCCAAACTCCATAAAGTGGGAACGCATAAGCCGCAACTAGGGCATACAAAATAAATCCTATTACTCCAGGAAAAAATGTAGATTTAGTTACGGAAGGAATTACTTTTGGTCCTTGTAAATAATAATAAATTACAAGTGTGGAAGAAAAGGCAGCAGGGAATACTGAAAAAATTCCTCCCCAAGTATTTCCCAAAGTTTTTGATAAATACACACTTAATGCAACTATAAAACCTCCAAGTAGTGATCTGAAAAATAGATGTTTAGGATTCATTGGAAACTTCTTTAAGTCTACCACTTGAGGAAGTTTGCTGATGATTATGTATCCAACCAAAATTGGAATTGCACAAAAAATTATCAAAGAAGAAACAAAATCTACTGGCGGAAACATAATTATCAAAGTAGCAAAAACACACCAAACAAATATAGAAACAGTATAAGAAATTGCTAATCCATAATTTCGAAGAAGAGTAAATATTGTAACAAAAGTATACGAAGCTCCGAGAGAAGCAGGGATTGAAATAGCGGCATGCGCAACGTCTTGTGGAGTTTTTACAATTCCAATAAACAAAAGACTAATCGCGATAGTTGTAGGAATAGTTAGAATAATTCCTCTCCATCGTAAAGAAACTCTCTCTGCTACAAGAGTTTGTAAGGCGATAAGAATACCACCTAGAATAAATGAAATAACAAGTTGAATGTATAACATGCGAAAATAATATCATCACCAAACGACTTTTCATATTGATTCCTATTTGCTCCTTCGCTAAACTTGAGCTCGCACTGATTTGGCGCCATCGTCTAACGGTTAGGACAGATCCCTCTCACGGATCAAATAGGGGTTCGATTCCCCTTGGCGCTACCATTGAAAAACGACTGCCACAAAGTGGTAGGCGGTTTTTCAACCAGAGATAAGGGGAAGAGAAGTTTACACCCCCTCGCGGGGTGATTCCCCTTGGCGCTACCATTGAAAAACGACTGCCACAAAGTGGTAGGCGGTTTTTCAACTAGAGATAAGGGGAAGAGAAGTTTACACCCCCTCGCGGGGTGATTCCCCTTGGCGCTACCAGATAGTGGAGAAAGTTTAGCCGGACCCCATTGAAGCATCCCTATATCTTTCCAACCAAATCAACGCCAGGTTTTAGTGTTTTGTCTCCAGGCTTCCAGCTTGCAGGGCAAACTAACGCACCATGATTTTCCCTTACAAAACTCGCAGCTTGTAATTTTCGAAGAACTTCTTTGATATTTCTGCCGATGCTATTGTCATGAATATCACACGCGATAACTTTTTGATCAGGATCAATAATAAAGGTAGCTCTTAAAGATAATCCTTCTTTATCGATATAAGTTCCAAATTCTTTACACATATTTCCAGTAGGATCAGCCAACATCGGAAAAGCAATTTTCCCAATAGCAGGTGAATTATCATGCCATGCTTTGTGAGCAAAAGCTGTATCTGTGCTAATACTTAGAATCTCAGCATTCAGTTTTTTGAAATCTTCATAATTGTCTGCAGCTTCTTCTAATTCTGTAGGGCATACAAAAGTAAAATCAGCAGGATAAAATAAAAGAACCATCCATTTTCCTTTGTAATCAGAAAGTTTGATTTTCTTCAGATCCTTCTCGAAAAAAGCATCAAGAGTAATATCAGAAATTGTGTCACCAATTTTTACCATATGAGTGAGGGTTAGAAATTTTGTAATTGAATTCTATCATCAAAATCTCCAGCTATAAAATAAAAAAGCCCCATCTCGCGACAGGGCTTTTTCTTTTGTTTTAATTTTGTTTATGCGCCAAGTATATCTTTAAGAATACTGACGGTCTTTGATAACAATCCCTTCTCAATCATTAGAGAAGAGATTTTAGCTACTTCACCTCTAGTAATAAATTTAGCAGGTTCAAACTTATCTTTTGAGTATCCATTAGCAATTCCATTTAACACTGCAAATTCAACATAAGGAGCATACCAACCAGAATTAATAACATCAGTAAATGAAGAATTTACAGTCTTTGGAAGAGTTACTTTTGCAGTTTCCAATAAAACTTTTAGAGCTTCTGCACGAGTGATATATGTATTTGGTCTGAATGTTCCGTCGTCATATCCCTTAACTATATTATTATCCAGAGCAATTTTTACATAAGGTCCATACCATTCACTTGCAACTACGTCTTTGAATGGATTTTCTGTTATTTTGTCAGCAACTTTTAATCCAAACATTTTTACGGCAATTTTTACAAGTTCAGCTCTAGTTATGCTGCTATCTGGTCTATAAGTACCATCCGAATATCCATTTATAATTCCACGTGAAGCAATATCTTCAATATATTTTTTAGCCCAGTGGTTAGCAATATCTTTGAAAGTTTTCACAATATTACTTACTGGTACTTCTTTCATTGCAGCAAATTTTGTGAAATGAGTAACTTCAACGACAAGAACAAATCCACCTTTTCCATCACTCATTATTTTTCCGCCATTTCCTGCGACAGTCCAAGTATTTGTTTTCTCATCTAGATAATATGCGAAAGCTTTATCAGTTGACTTTGTGCCAGATGGAAGAGCAAATCTCAGCGTTACTGGTTTGTCAAAAGTAATCCCTTTATCTTTAATTCCTATCTCATAAACATTACCAAGGATTGCTCTGTTTTCTGGAGCGGCAGTGTTTACTTGTACAACTTGTGGAGGAGAAATTTGTCCCACAAATGGTTTTCCGTCAGCTCCTGTAACTTTTACGTCTTTAAGCAGTCCAACAGTGACTTCGCCGTTTGCAGTTGAAACAGTTACATTTTCAGTGATTGTTCCATTAGTTACCGCATATGCTTCCTTTACAACTTTAAGTCCTGTTAGAGTATTTGTTTCAACTTTTGGACCGGAAACTCCAGGAGTTACAACTCCACCTCCAGACGGAGGATTAACAACAGGAGCAGCTGGAGTCGCATATACATAAGAAGAAAGACCTGACTCTCCAATACTGTTATATGCAGAAACCTTATAGTAATATATAGATCCATTTGTTAGAGAAAGATCAGTATAAAGAGATTGTGTAGGTCTAGTTTGCGCAGTTGTTATTTCAGTATATGTACCTCCACTTGTGCTAGATCTATAAACTTTATAGCCAGTGGCATTATCAGTATCGTCCCAATTCAAACTTACAGATGCATTCATTGGATCGGCATCAAGATTTGTAGGAGCATCCGGAGCTGATAAACTCAATGTATATGTGTCTGTATTCGCAGTCTCTTCATTCCCAGCCATATCCACAGCGAAATATTTTAGAGTTGTAGTGGATGTAATGCTAATTGGAGAATTGTAAACATAAGAATCAGTAGTAGGAGCATCTCCATTAGTTGTGTAATAAATTATACAGTTTGTACAAGCTTGAGAATTGTCTGTAGCTGACAATGTCACGGATTGAGTTTCAGAATATGTGTCTCCAGATGGACTTGCACTACTTGATGGTGCATCTAAATCCGAATCTGTAGATGTAGTGAAAGTGTAATTTAGATCACTAGCCAATGTATTTGAAGAATCATCTTTTACTCCAGAAATACTCAACGTATACAAAGTGGAAGGAGATAGAGTAGAAGTTGGAGTAATTGTAGCCGTGTAATTAAAAGAGTTATAGGAAACAGAAGCTTCTACAGGAGATATTCCTTCTAGTAATTCAATATTAGTAGAATTGATACTTGTATCAAGCATTGGTTCAGAGAATTCTACGACAACTCTTGCATTTCTTGGAACAGACGTAGAAGTGTCAGCAGGAACAGCACTTGAAACAGTAGGAGGGGCAATATCGTAAGCAGCCAAGTTCACATTCAATTCTGTTTCAGCCGGTGGAACATAAATATCTCTACTATATGCTAGAGAATATTGATTGTCTTTTTGGAAAGCCACACGATACCAACCTTGTGGAACATTCCATCCATATCTACCTTCGGCATCAGTTGTTTGTGGATTTTCCTGGCCAGAACTAGATGCGTCCCACAAAGACCATATACATTTTGCAGTATCCAAAGTGCCTTCAATACTGAAACAGTCTGTAATCATTCCTACCGCATCTCCAGAATTAGTTCCTTCCTCGGCTTCACTTACAGATCCATCTTCATCAAGATCAGCTCCGGTGATGCGAGTTATTACTTCGCTTGTGACGGCATCTATCAATTGATACAAATTCACAGTAGCTCCTTCAATTCTTCTATTTGTTGTCGTGTCATATATGTAACCAGAAGGATCGATAAGTACCAAAATTTCACCAATAGTCCCATATCCAATAGTATCTTCACCCAAATCATAAGTTAAATCCAAGCTTGCATTTCCATAACCAGTCCATCCAGAAGGAATAGATACTCCCCACGTATTTGGAGCTTCACCTTCGATCATGTCATAACTAGTGCCCATGAAAGTTATAATTGGATTTGTAACTGTATCTGTAAACACAACAGTAATATCTAAAGCGTTTCCTTCAAATACCTGACCAGATGGCAATCCAGTCAATGAATTTGTAGGTAAATTATTTCCATTATTGCTTACAACTATGCTGGATACGGTAGTATTATTCCCAACAACAATGGTTTTGGTTGTAGTAGTTACAGTCCCGAAAACTTCGGATGTAATTGTTAATACATATTCACCATCATCGGCAATGCTTACATTTGGAATTGAATACCAAGTGCTCTTTGCATCCATAACAGTGGATCCAAGAGTTCCACTTACGCCAGCAGCAGTTAACGTAATCGAAGAACCTTCTGTAGCTTCACCAAAAACAGTAAATGAAGATCCAGCCCCAACATAACTAGGAGCATTTAATGTAAGACTTGTGACATCCGTAAATACATTGTCGATATTAGAATCACCGAAATATAGAGAAGAATTTATATATTCTCCTTCATAGTCAGAGTTAGTAGTTATTTCGACAGAGAAGTTAAATACACTTCCGCCATATCCTCCAGAAAGAACACAAGTGTAATCCTCTGCATTTACCTGACATGTTCCGCCATCAGTAATAGTCGAGATACTTCCTACTGATTCTGGAAATGTTATTTTGGCGGTTCCAACAAGAGGAGAACCATTAATTGATTGAATGTGTCCCTTATAAGTAATTTTTTGTCCAGGAGATATTGTAGATTTCGTAGCTTTAAGCCATCCGTCGAGATTGTTAGATTTGAATGCTTTATTAAATCCATTAACTCCAAGAGTAACATTCTGAGGCAATTCACCGGAAGTTATTGAAACAGGATAATTAATCAATTGTTCAAATCCACCTCTTTTTGGACGAACAGAAAATCTACATGTGTCGGAAGGTGGCAAGAACGTCCATACATCATTTGAATGACCTAGATGGACGTTTTTACCGGAGTCACAGTTTATATCTATCATCGCATCCTTCACCAAATTAACTCCATCATTTACAGAAATGTTAACTCTCTTATTTGCCTGCATTACAAGAATCAAACCAGTTGCTCCATCTTGGTCAACTGTATAAGTAGCATTAGCTCCAAGACTTCCAGCGTTGGCAACAAAGCTCTTTTGTGAGCCAGAAAATCCTCCATCAAAAGATTCAAATTGCCATGTTCCAGTTTCAAGTCCTGTTAATTCGAAATTTCCATTTTGATCTGTTCCAGTACCAACAAATCCACTAAATCCGCCAGGGCCAGCACTACTAATTTTTGCACCAAATTCCAAGTTAGGGACGCCGGTATTATTAGGATTAATTGCACTTGTTACCACCCTTCCAGAAATTGTTATTCCTTGATCAAGGGTAGCTTCGAAGTTTTCACTTTCACTTCCAAAAGTAATGTCATCTTTAACATTTTTACATCCAGGAATATCTATAAACGCGCTATACATTTCATTAGCTTTAAATCCAGAAAGTGTCATTGAATAAGTTCCATCTTGATTATCTATAATTTCAGACATGCTCTTACTCCCGAAAACAGGAGTTTTATTAAATCCAAAATTATTTGGCAAGAAATTGAAATGTACTGCAGGATTTAATGGATCTCCAGGTTGATCCCAACATTGAGAAGTGTTATCAAGTGTAACATTCAAACTGAGTCCAGGATCAACGACGATGTTAGTTGAGGTATTTCCATTAACAACAACATTAGTAATGTAATTAAATCCTTGTCCACTAAATGGTTTGTTTCTAACTTCTACCATATAATTTCCAACTAAATTTCCAGAGAATGAGAACTCTCCATTTTCATCTGTGACAACCATAGGAACTCCTCCGAAATTTCCCATAGGAGCAGTAGGGAAGGCATTTACCTCTACATCGCTAAGTAAAGTATCACCTTCATCACAGGCTTCACTTCCTCCATCTCCTTCTCCGGTATATGTATTCAAACACACAACTCCGCTTAAAGTTCCAGGATTTAAAGTTTCAAGTTTTAAGTTTAAGGAAGCTTCATTTGGATTTCCGTCTCCAGCATTTCCAAACCAAACTTTTGCATACTTATGCATTGGAGGCATTGGCATTGAAAAATCATCATTCACAAAGTATTCCACAAAATCAACAGGGCTTGGATGTGCTTCACTATTAAGTCCACCTGTATATGAAAATTCATCTCCCATTGTAACGCCTTGCGCATCTGGTCTAAGAGTTACGATACATGGATTATTTGTAAAACCTTCTCCATTTGATGGAGTTGGAATTCCATTTACAGTGACACTAGATTGTCCAGGATTGATGTTTGCATCCATTACAAACATGTCTGATACAGGACTTCCCATAGGTCCTTCTGGACCTGATGGTTGCATAGTGGGAAGATTTCCACATTGTACATTTATTGGCAAAGGATTGCCAGAAACGGTATATACTTCTCCTTCAGAATTTTTTAAATTAATTGTTAGAGTTCCATTACCAAACGTCATCATTCCTCCACTTCCACCACCAGGACCTGGTTGCATATTTTGATTCATGAAAGCAGTTCCAGTAGTGAAATCACTTAATGAAACATCTTCTTGCATTAACGAATATGAAGCATTTTTATTTAAAGGGAGTTCAGGTTTCATCATTAAATTTCCAGCAGGGTCAACGAAATCTTTTGTTGAAACTTCTACGTTAGGTTCTCCATTTTGTTGTAATACGATGTCTCCAGATGCGAGATTTGGAACTTGTCCAGATCCATTACAATCCAAGATTCTCATTACAGAATCAAGTTGTACATTTGTAGCTCCATCAAAAGGCCATTCAACAGCAAAATCTGTGCCAGGTCCACATCCACTAGTTACATTTCCAGATCCACCCTGATAACCAAAACTAGGAGTTACACTACTTCCGGTAGAGAAAGTAGAAGTGAAACATAAATCTCCACTTCCATCAGGACACTCATTTGTTTGTCCGGCATATAGCACATCAACTTCTCCAGCTTCTTTCATTAATCCTTTTACAGCTATTCTATAAATCGTATATGACTGAAGGTCATTTATTGTAGTAACTTCTACTCGATCTTGTGAAAATTCATCTCCAAAATTAAAACTCAAATTAAAATTAGTAGTCATATCTACCCATGAATCACCATCTCTTTTATATATTTTTATATAATCATCAAGACTTCCAATTTGATCTGAAGATGGATATACCTCTGGAAATCCGATAATAGTTGGAGCACTACCACTAGCCCATCTTCTTGGAACTTGCTCCATCATGTTTGAAGGACGATTATCGAGTTCATATGGATTACCGTCAGAAAGAGCATTACCGTCATTATCAAAAGGTTGAGGGAAAGTAAAAATTTCATCAATTGGAGACCCATCAATTGTAGGATAATTGGATTTCATATCCATCATACATACAAATTGTCCAGGAGCCCCTCCACTTTGCCATTTACAAGCAGGAGTATTGTCAGGAGATTCGCAGGTTACCTGTTCAGCATATTGTTTACAAGGATCCATTGGGGAGCAGTATCCGCCGGCACCTCCTCCAGGTGCCAATTGCCATTCACAAGCAGGTTCATTGTCTGGACTTGAACATTCATTTTCAGTCATAAATCCAAAACATGCCTGATTGGGACCTGGATTTCCTCCAGGTCCAGGTGCTCCACCAGCCGCTTGAACAGAGATCTGACTCCATTCAGGAGAACCGATATCGAAATATAAGGTGGATCCGCCAGAAACAGGATTAGAAAATGAAAGTCTAGTAACTAAACGATCGTTGCTTGGGGTATTTGAATTAGGATTTACTACAGGTCCTGGATTAGGATTTACACTAGAAAATTTTGTAGGATCTGACAAAACGAAATCCCAAAAACTTGGAGATTGAAGATCATCAGGATTAGTAAGATCATCTATAGAAATTTTTTGAGCGTCACACTGTGCACCTCCTGCAACCATCCAAAGATTTATATCAGTATTACTGTCTCCTGATACTAGTTCCGCACAAGCAGTTGGGCCTGCTGGTGCTGGATCAGGACCAAGTTCACATTGTCTAGTGATTGAAAAATTTCTTGGCACGCCAAAAGAGGTACTCATTGCATATGTACTGCTGCATATCGCAAATGCCTCATTATAATCTAGATTAACAATCGAAAAATTAGAGTCAGGAAGAAAAGTTGCAGAAACAGGAAAAACTGGATCACCCTGTCCATTACGCTGAACCCCATAGTTAGAAAGATTAAGTACTCCACCTTGCTGGTCATTTCTAAATCCTTCTGGCACCTGACCACCAAAATTATATGTTATTTGAACATCGTTAGGATTATCAGGAATCATTGTTACTATATGTCCATCTTGAGAATCAGTAAGTGGAATAGGTACAGCAAACGCAGTCACTGGAACCAGTCCAGATAGAATAGTAATAATTCCAACTACGCTAAAAATACTTTTTGCTTTCTTAAGAAAAAGCGAAGAAAATGAGGGCATTTTCATAGGAATGAGGGGCTAAGTGAGGTTTTTATTTAAATATATATATAAATTTTCAAATCTGCTTTCCATTATTATAAATTTATATACAACAAATCAACTCTTTAGAGTTGTCAAAATTTAAAAAAGAATTCTAATTTTTTGGCTTTTTCATTGCCTTTATTTTTGAGGCAATTTTAGAAACAGCGCTTTTCGTTTTCTGAAGAGCTTTCTTGAGGAATTTTTTAATTCCACTTTTTTTGATATATGTGAAAATTGTTCGGATGGAAAATTTAGATTTCATATTAACGATAATGTTTCTGTCAGGAGCTTGTCGTGGATTTTCTAACCAATCTATAAGAGGTTTTAGTAATATTTCATAATTGCATTCTTTCTTTATATATTCATGTCCATTCTGGCCATATTCTTTCATTTTATATCCATGATGGTCAGAAAAATCGATATACATTTTCTCGATAGCAGAAGTTAATTCTTCATGTTTACCGCTTTCTACTGCGATACCTGCATCTACTCTTGATACTTCATAAGAGATTTCACTTCCGAGAGTTGTTATAACAGGCACTTTGAATTTCATCATTTCGTTAATGCGATTTCGTGCTCCGGTAAAAGTTTCTGTGCATTTTCGATCTACATTAAGTCCAGCATTTGCTCTTAAATAAATGTATGGAATATCTTTCGTTTCTACCCATCCCAAAAATACAAAACGATCTTTATATTTCGATTCGCTAATCATCTTTTTAAATTTCACGAAAGTCTCATTATCAAGTCCAGGAATTTCGCCTCCTGTAGAGACAAAGTAGAGTTTATGACATTTCTCCATCGCATCTTCCACGCCTTTAAACAAAGTAATTTCATCAACCCATGTGTTGTATCCACCCATCCATAAAAGGACGAATGCATCTGCAGGGACAGTGTCAAAAATTTTCTCTATTTTTTCACCAACCTCTTTAGTCTTGGCTTCATCATGTACTCTGGTGTCATCCTGAACTTGTTTCAGGATCTCTTCTTCATTTTCAAAAAACTCAGTTCCATTAGGAATAGTATGAGTAAATCTATAAGGAAAAGTTTCTCCATTTAATCTTCCCAGAAAAGCCAATTCTCCAGTAACTGCATGTGCTTGAGGTTTTGATACTGTGGAAATTTTATCTGCACGTTTTAATATCGCACTTTCCATCTCGAAATAATGAGAAAGATAATTATTTGAATTCATTTTATAGGCTTGGGCTTGAGCTTCAGCCATGATCCATCCGTTCAAGTCACACCATATAGGAGCTTGTGACATTAGAGACGTCGCAAGATAAGAAGGGAATGTATTTACGCTAATTATCGCGTCTGGAATGAATTCATCATGAATTTTCTGAATAGTCGAAAGGAGATTTGAGTCATCTTTTGAAATTTGGAACTCGGAAAACTTGTCAGAATGGCGAATTTCCTTATTCCCTGGCGCTTCTTCGTAACAATCAGGCATCGCAATTGTAACAAACGTAACGATATATGCAGGCCCTTTTTTTGCAGAAAAAGCATGTTCTTTATCAGAAATTCCAATTTCAGAAACGTCTAAAAATGGCTTTAGAAACTGATAAGTTCGAAGTCCGGCAGCAGGTCTGGATTTTGTATTTTCATTTGGCAACGGCGCGTTACCAATTATCAATAATTTCTTCATACAAAAAATATTAAACATTTTTCTCGAAAAATACAAATAAAATTAAATCTGTAAATAGCCAAAGGGGCAAAATTTCAGAACACATTCGTACACAAAAATCAATCTTTCTAGGCATTATGAACTTTCAAAAATTTCATACAAAACTTGTTTAAGAATCTAAACTTGGAATCCAAAACAATATTTGCCTTCGTCAATCCTCAAAAAGACCAGTCCAGCAGAGGAATAAGACAGATTAGTTTTTTTCATTTTTTTGTAACGATTATTAGCTTGTTCCAGTACATATTGCATAAACGTATATCCATCTGTTTACACGCACTTTGCAATAAAACATTTACAAAAAAGTCAACACAAAAACCACTCAAAAGAATAAGAAAATATATCTCAAACCTGTCACTATAAACTTTGAAACAAAATGCAACAAAACGAGTTATACATGTTGAATATTTGATTTTTATTTTTAGCGCAGAAGTAAGAGCAAAAGGCAGGTAGCGAGGGGCATGGTAGATCAATACAATTCATAGGTATTGCAAGAAAACCATTGAAATTCAGCCGAGAAATGATTGACCGTGAGTAGTCGGTTTGCTAAATTACTCACGATCAAAAAAAGAATTACACAAGTGCCCGAAGCCAAAACTAACAGCATGGAGATGCCAATACAAGGCGTCAATATTATGTGAATATCCGGCTAATCAACATCGTCAACGACTTACCTTATATATATTATGACCTTCGGGTGGGGGCTCTGAAAGTCATAAACACAATGTCATTCCTGCGGAAGCGGGAATCTCATGGGCTTAGATCCTTGAAAAACAGGGAAGATAAGTAAAAACAAAAGCAATAGGTGTTTTGATTAATTGACTCCTTATATAGGATCAGTCGATCGAAACTTTATATATAGAAAAGACAAACGTATTTATTTAGTTATTTTTAACCACAAAAATTATGCGAAACTTTCGCACAATGATTGCTGCACTTTCATTAGTTGCAATCATGTCATCCTTTGTGGCATCTACAGCTATGGCTGCAGGATTTACAGACTTCACGAAAGACAGTAGCACTGGCTACGCTTTCGATGCAGTAACAAATCTTGTATCTAAAGGTGTAGTAGATGGCACTAAGGCAAATTTCAACCCAACAGCAAATATCAGCAGAGCTGAAGTTGCTAAAATGGTTGTAGTAGCTGCTGGCCTAAAAGCAGACCCAAACAAATTATCTAACTTCCCAGATGTTGATGCAAAGGCATGGGACGGAAAGATGAAGGAATATATCGACATCGCATTTGCACACGGCGTAATTGGTGGATACCAGAACGGAAAGTTCGGTCCAAATGATTCTGTTACACGCGCACAGTTAGCAAAGATGGTTGTAGGCGCATTCAATCTTGCAGCTTACACACCAACTACTGCTACATTTGCAGATGTAAAAGAGGATTGGGCAAAGGCAGCTGTTGAGACAGCTTACCACTGGACAGTAGTAAATGGACTAAAAGACGGTTCATTTGCTCCAGACAAAGCTATCATCCGTGCAGATGCTGCAGTGATGATCAACAACGCACTTACTCCAAAAGAGAGAACAACTGTTACTCCAAAACCAGCTTGTACAAGCTGCGAACTAGAGGTTAGTCTATCTGACGAATCTCCATCAACAGGAAGTGTTCCAAATGGAACATCTGTTGAATTTTTGGATCTAGACCTTCACAATGCTGGTGCTGACGATCTAAATGTAACAAGCATTAAGTTCACTGCTGGTGGACTTGGTGATGCTACTAAGATCGATGCAGTAACTATGTATGTTGACGGACAAAGAAGAGGAACTGCAAAAGACGTTGGATCAAGCAAAGAAGCTCAAATCAACCTATCAAACCCAATCGAAGTAGCATCTGGAAAGACTGTAACTGTAAAAGTTATGGCTACTATCGAAGCTAATCAAACAGCTCAATACAGATTGGATGTTTTGAAGGCTACAGATATCACAACAGATAGTGGAGAAGTTACTGGTGATTTCCCAATCGAGGGAGCAGTAAAAGGTGGAGTAACAGTTTCAGTTGGAGAATTAACTCTAGCTTCTGACGGTACTCCAGCTACTGTAAAACTTGGAGATAAGGGAGCTTCACTAGCTAAATTCAAGTTAACAAATGACAACGTAGAAGACGTTGAATTAAAGACAGTAGTTTTGAGAAGAGCAACTGCAAGTACAGCTGCTGATGATGATTTTGAAAATTTAGCTCTATGGGTTGACGGAGCTTCAAAAGCAACAGCAGAAAGCTTCTCAGACAAATATGTTACATTCAATTTTGATACCCCTCTTCTAATCGAGAAGAACAAAATCAAGAGATTTACATTGAAGGGAGATGTTATCGACGGAGCTGGAAAAGCAGTTACAGTTTCAGTTGATTCTCCAACTTCAGACATTTTAGCAACAGGCGCACATTATAGCTATAATGCAAAGATTACAGGAACATTTGCAGGTTCATCAGTTTCTATTGGAGCAGGAGCAGTTACTCTTGAAAAAGTAAATGCACCTACAGACAAAATCAAATTAGATGGAACAGATGTAGTTCTTGGAACAATAAAGATTACAGCAAACAGCGGAAAAACTATTGAACTTAGAGAAACTAACTTAACAGTTGTAGCTAATAATGCCGCAAATTTCGCAGAAGTAGAAAACTGGGAAATATATGATGTAACGACAGGAATCGTTTATGATCTTGCAGATCAAACTGGTGCAGGTGCTACAAGAGTATTCAGAAATGCAGATGAAATCGCTCTTGAGACAGGCAAAATGCATGAATTCCAGGTTAGATTTGATGACGTAGGTGGTACAGCTCCAGCCGGACTAGACGGAGGAGAAGAATTTACAGTTAGTATTGCAGACGCTTCAACTGACTTAGACCTAAGAGAAGTTGAAAACGACACTGCAGTAACTGACATTACTCCAAATTCTGTTTCTTTGAAGAAAGTAACAGTAGAGGCAGCAGGAGTAACATTTACAAGAGGAGCATTATCAACTGGCTATACAGCAGTTGTAGGATCAAAGAATGTAAATGCAATGAGATTTGATATCAAGGCTTCAGAAACATCAGATATCAAGGTTACAGAATTAGCGTTCACAGATACTCTATCTCACGCTACAAATGTATTTGTTTCAGCTTTGAACTTATACGAGGAAGGAAATACAACTCCTATAAAGACTATATCTGGAGCATCTCTAGCAAGTTTCGTAGGAACATTTGAAGATCTATCTATCACAGTTCCAAAAAACACAACAAAACATTTTTACTTAGGTCTAGACCTAGTAAAAGCATCATCTACAACAACTCTTAAATTCAGACTTAGCGGCTATGCTGCTGAAGATGCTGTAGAGGGAGATGCTGTTTATGACGCAGTTGCAGAAGATGTTCTTGCAAACGGAGTCATCGCAGGTGGTGAAGTTGGTGCAACATCACTTCTATCTCAAAGAACAGTTACAACTGCAGCAACTGGAACATTGACAGTAACAGTTGATAATTCAGACGCAGCTACAAACAGAGCTAAATGGGTACTAGGAGGAACAACATCAGATTTCGTTGCTTCTTATGAATTCACAGCTTTGAATGAAGCAGTAACAGTAAAGGAATTAACAGTTGCAGATACTGGAGCTGGAGCTATGAATGACTATGTATCAGAAGTTATCCTTTACAAGAATGACAAGACAACAGAAATCGCAAGAAAGACAGTTACAGGAGATTCAGTAGACTTTACTGGATTGACTGAAACATTTGAACCAGGAACAACAAACATATATGTAAAAGTTGTTGCTCTTAAGATGGGATTAAATGAAGCTGGAGATCAATCTGCTGCTGATCTAACATTGACATTAGACGTAACAGATGCTGCTGGATTTGATTCAGGAGATGACGTTGCTGTAGCTGTATCATTGGCAAGCAATGGCTTTGGTACAGTACCGGTACAGGTTACAGGAGTATCTCTTCTACAAAAATATCCAGAAGGAAGCACTTCTCCAACATTTGAGGTTCCAGCTATTCTAAACGCTGGAGATAATGTTGCTGCAATCATCAAAGTAACTACAGCAGCAAATACAAATAAAGATTCATCTACTGGATCTGTATTGAAGACTGTATTGACTCAAATTAAGTTGAAAGAATCTCTAGCTGCTGGAACTACAGTTGCTAGCTATGACTTAGAGAGAATAAATGGTGCAGATGCTGCTATCAATGATACTGTAGCAGGTGGATACATAGCATTTGACACTACAACATTCGCAACATCTGATAATGAAATCGTAAATGGTCAAACCGCTTACTTCGTAGTTACAGCTAAGACAGTTGTAAAGGGTGGCGCAGGTGATCATGATGATTACGTGAAACTATTCTTTGATACATTCGCTACATCAGAAGTAGAATATCAAAGTAATAATTCAGTACCAGGCACAATAGACGCTGCTATTACAGCACTACGTCTAGAAGCTACAAAAGCTGAGCCTAACTATCAACAGATTAACGAGTAATTCGAGTTAGTATTATAAAAAGAGAATAAGGAAGCCCCCCGCTTGATGCGGGGGGCTTTTTTTGTTAATATAAGCCAGCATTAATATTAACAACGTATATATATGACAAGAAAAATTCTTTTGGCAGTAGGATTATTAGTAATTTTTATTATAAATGGATGCGGAGCAGCAAAAGATCCAAATAAGGAATATGTCAGAAACAGTAATGATGAATGTAAGAGTGTTTTATTTACATGTCCTCAATATCAAGAGATATTTACTGATGATAACGGATGTGGATGTAAAAAAACAAGTAACACAAAAGATAATCCTGATGCAAGGAGCCTGGTAAATTTAGTGCAAATATATTTAGAAACAAAAATATTTCCATCACATGAGACAAAAAACATTTTTGCTGAATATGTAGTGACAGATATAACAGAAAATAAAAACATTGTGAATTATCAGCTTTGGGTAGTTCTTATAGAATACGTGAAAGACAAGAATGGTGACTATAAAGAAACATCATTATTCACTGGTCCAATGATATTAGAATACGAACAAACAAACAGAAACTATATAATGTACAAGCATGAACTTATAAAGCTAGGAGATGTGGAACAAATGAAAAAACTTTCAGAAAAATCACGAAAAATTGTTGAGAACGTAGACAAGAGAGAGTCATTAACACGAAAAATGATACAACAGATTAATGATGTCGCTGCATTATCATATGGGATGATAAAACAGAAAATAGTTAAATAGTTACAATATTAAGAGCTTATACAAAACCCCCCGCGCAAGCGGGGGGTTTTTTTGTGCGTGGATTTTTATATATTTAGCTAGGATTTTATCAATAAACAAGAAAAATACTCTGATAAAACTCTAAAATTGAGATTTTAGTGTTGCCTGTAAGTGCGCATCAGGAGCCAAATTCACAGTGTGTAATTTTATTCGCAAAATCTTTTTTGTACTCATAAAAAAGTTTAGAATTTTTTAATAAATTTTTAATGTTTCCTTGGTATAACAATGGCGCACCATAGGAAATGTTAGTGCTCTTTAGTCCCACTTCGTTCTTGCCTAGAATTAAAACTAAATGCCAAGCCCAATGCGGTGGGACTAAACCCCAAAGCTGGAAAAAGTGCCTCAAAAAGGGCGACCTAGCCCAGGTCGCCCCTCATTCAAAACTAATTAAAACTCAAGCGCATAACTACACACAGCCGTGCAAAACTGCGCGTAACGCGCCCAAATAAAAACGCTTAAGTTCCGCTCTCCCAACTAGCCAAATACTTTTCTTGAGTAGCAGTTAATTTATCAATCTTTGCACCCATCACCTTCAACTGAAGCTCAGAAATATATACGTCGATTTCTTCAGGAAGCGTATACACAGTAGGTTTTAGCTTTCCTTTATTCTCGACCAAATATTTGCATGCAAAAGCTTGTCCGCAGAAACTCAAACTCATCACATCACTAGGATGTCCTTCTGCAGCCGCCAAATTAACCAAGCGACCATCACCAAGAATATAAATCTTCTTGCCACTTGAGCTGCTAGAGCCACCTTCCACGGTATATTCATCCATAAAAGGTCTCATTTCTCTTACTTTTTTAGCTTTTTTTCTAATACCTTCTACGTCTATTTCACAGTCAAAATGGCCACTATTACACAAAATAGCGCCCTCTTTCATTAGTTTAACATGATCATATGTCAAAACATCTACATCTCCAGTCACAGTAATGAATAAATCTCCGATTAAAGCGGCTTCCTTCATTGGCATGACTCGATATCCATCTCGAATAGCCTGAAGCGCTCTAAACGGCTTTACTTCGGTCACAATCACATTTGCACCCATGCCCTTTAGACGAAGTGCGACACCTTTTCCGCAATCACCATATCCGGCTACTACACAAACCTTTCCAGTAAACAGAAAATTTGAAGCACGCATAATGCCATCAAGTGTTGATTGACCGGTTCCATAATAATTATCCATCAAATGTTTCGTAAGATTGTCATTCACGGCAACGATCGGATATTTCAAAGCATGATCTTTTTCCATGGCTTTAAGCCTGATAATTCCAGTAGTAGTTTCTTCACATCCTCCAATCAAACTCGGAATAAGTCCTTTATGATTTTTGTGAATTTCAGAAACGAGATCGCAACCATCATCAATAGTGATATGAGGTTTTCCTGCAATTACGTCATTCAAAAATTCATAATATTCAGATGTGTTTTCGCCTTTGTGTGCATACACATGCACGCCAGATTTGGCTAGAGCTGCGGCAATATCATCTTGAGTAGAAAGGGGATTACATCCGGTAATCCAAATTTCAGCTCCTCCAGCGATCAAAGTTTTTACTAAAACAGCAGTCTCTTTTGTAACATGTAACGCCATTCCTATTCGCAATCCTTTGAAAATTTGAGATTTTTTAAGTTCTTTTTGAACTTCAAGTAATGCACCCATTTGGCTCTCTGCAAGCTCAATATTTCGAAGACCCTGATCAGCCAAACTCATGTCTTTTACCTTATAATCTTTCATAATAATTTTTGTTAATTTGTCATCCTGAACCTATCTTTGTCATCCTGAACTAGTTTCAGGATCCAGATCCCGAAATTAATTCGGGATGACAGTGGAATGACAACTATAAATATTTTTTTAAACTTTCAGCTTTGTCTGTAACTTCCCATGTGAATCCATCTTCTTCTCTTCCAAAATGGCCATATGCTGAGGTTTTTCTGAATCTTGGTTCGCGTAATTTTAAGTGTTCGATAATTCCTTTTGGAGTGAAATCAAAATTTTCTTTAATAATATCTCCAAGTTTTTCATCACTAACTTTTCCAGTCCCAAAAGTATTTACATGATAAGAAACAGGATCCTTTACGCCGATAACGTATGCAACCTGAATTTCGCATCTATCAGCCAATCCTGCGGCCACGATATTCTTGGCTACATACCTTCCCATGTAAGCTCCACTTCTATCTACTTTTGTACAATCCTTCCCGGAAAAACATCCTCCGCCGTGTCTTCCCATTCCACCATAAGTATCAACAATAATTTTTCTACCAGTAAGGCCAGTATCAGCTGGAGGGCCACCGATAACAAATTTCCCAGTCGCATTCACATGATAGATAGTTTTATCATCAATATATTTGCCACAAATTGGCTTAACGACATGCTCAATGATATCTTTAGTAATCTGCTCATGAGTTACATCTGGATCATGTTGTGCGCCCATTACGACAGTATGTACACGAAGAGGAGTATATCCATCGTATTCAACGGTCACCTGAGTTTTTCCATCAGGTCTCAAATATTTTAGAGTTCCATTTTTTCTTACTTCTGCTAATTTCATAGCCAATTTATGAGCCATCATTATAGGCATTGGCATAAGTTCAGGAGTTTCATTACAAGCAAACCCAAACATCATTCCCTGATCTCCAGCTCCACCTGTATCTACTCCTTGTGCAATATCAGGACTTTGTTTGTCGATAGCTGTAAGTACACTACAAGTTCTGTAATCATATCCATAATTTGGGTCTGTATAGCCAATATCTTTGATGACTCCACGAATAACAGATGGAACATCACAGTAACCTTTTGTAGTAATTTCTCCAGCAACAAGAGCGAGTCCAGTAGATACAAATGATTCACAAGCCACTCTTGAATAAGGATCTTGTTTAAGTAAATCATCCAAAATCGCATCAGATATTTGATCAGCAACTTTATCCGGATGACCTTCTGTTACTGACTCAGAAGTGAAAAGATAAGTAGACATAATGGTGTTTCTTTTATAGACTAATGCAAGCACCGGCAAAGTATAGCAATTTTGACTAGCCGAAAACAAGAAAAACTAAGAATTTTTTATGGCCAGTAAAGCAAAATTAGTTGTAGTAATAATCCATTATAATACCCCGGATTTTTTGAAAACTTGCATGAAGTCAGTAATAGGGCAAAGTTATGAAGAATTGGAGGTTGTTTTTATAGATAATGCATCTCCAGATCGTTCAGGATTGGATTATATGCATTCTCAATTTGATGGAAACAATAAGGTCACAATTATTAGTAATTCAGACAATAAAGGATATGCTCGCGCAGGAAACCAAGGAATAAAAATTGCTATAAGCAGAGAAGCGGAATTTGTTTCAATAGTGAATCCAGATATAATTTTTACTGCGGATTATTTTGAGAAAATTATTGCAAGAATGAAGAAACTCTCTAAAGTTGCTTCAGCGATTGGAAAGGTGTACAAATACGATTTCAATAACGATAAGCCAACAGATATCATTGATACTACAGGGCTTCTAGCCTATAAAAATCGAAGAATAGTTGATCGTGGGCAGGGAGTTATTGATGAAGGACATTTTAATGAAGAAGAAGAAGTTTTTGGAGTTTCAGGAGCATGTCCAGTTTATAGAATAAAGGCACTAGAAGATGTGAAAGTTTTGGATGAATATTTTGATGAAGATTTTTTTATGTATAAAGAGGACGTAGATCTTTCATGGAGATTTTTACTCTATGGATGGAAAAATTTATATTTTCCGGAAGCAGTTGCATATCATGGACGTGGAACAGGAACAGGAAAGAAAAATTCCATTCTGGAAATCGTCGGAAACCGCAAGAACTTGAGCCAATTTCAGAAAAAGTTCTCATTTCAAAATCAGCTTTTGATGGTAAAAAAGAACTATCTTTGGGGAAATTTTTTCAAGAATTTTTACAAGATTTTGCCAGTGACATTGGCGACACCATTTTACGTTATTTTTAAAGAACCGTTTCTTTTAGGTAGTTATATTTCATATCTAAAAAAACTTCCCCGCATCCTTCGCAAGCGTGCAATAATTATGAAAAATAAAAAAGTCACTGCAAAAGAAATGAATAAATGGTTTGTATAGACATTACAGCTCAATGACATCAATCAAAGGGTGGCGCATTGTTTTTGGCAAAACGTAAAATCGACAAAATTTTTTACTATTTTACGTTTTTATATTTAAGGGAGTTGCAGAGAGGAGAGAAGGATTTATTCAAAAGACGCGATCAATTTCCCCTGCGTGGAAATTGTCGTTCTCTACTCATGCTCGCTCTTTTTTCGCTTCGCTCAAAAATCCGTGCCCGCTCGCATTCCGTAAAGCTTTTTCATAAATCCTTCTCTCCTCTCTGCAGGATCAGCCTAAATCGCAAAAGGAAAAGCATTTGCCAATTCACTCGCAGAATAAAAGAATCCTTTGCGTTTTTTTAGCATGTCTCCCGTAGCGCCAAAGAAGTAAGCAGCGCTTCTAGAAGCATCAAATCCATCTAATCCCTGTGCCATAAAACTTGCTACAATTCCAGCAAGTACGTCCCCACTTCCACCTACGGTCATGCCAGCATTTCCAGTTTCATTTACTTCCACAAAACCCTCTTCTGAAGAAATAAAATCTAATGGTCCTTTAAGCAAAACATTGATATGCAAATCCATGGAAAGTGAACGAAGTAGAACAACGGATCTTGAATTTTCTTCAGATACATCAATGTCTTTATCAATTAAATTTTGAAATTCATTATGATGAGGAGTGATTGTAATTGGCTGCTGTAGCGGAAATTTTGTTATTTTCTTTAATGCGGAAATTGCTCCGGCATCAAGCACTGTCGGAACATGTAGTTCATTTAGAATTTTTACAACCGCATCAACGCTCTCTTCCTCTTTACCAATTCCTGGTCCAATTAAAATAGTATCCATGTTCTTTCCAAACTCTATCATTTCATCAACAACTGATGGAGTTAAGAAATCTCCTTTGAATTTCTTTACAATAAAATCTGGATAAATACTTCTCGTAACATCAAAATTACATTCAGGAACCCAGATATAAATCAGATCAGCTCCACTATTTAAAGCGCCAAGCCCAGCCAAAATCGGCGCTCCATAATATTCAAGACTTCCACCAATTATCAAAATTTTCCCATTGTCACCTTTATGTGAATTTGCCTCTCTTTTTGGGAGTAATTTTTGTGCTGTAGATTTTTTAATTCTGGTAAGCATGTATGAAATTAATGAGCATTTTTATATCCTTCTTCCAAATTATAGAAAGCTCGTCCTCCAATATAATCTGCTTTTGATCCAAGATGTTCCTCGATTCGAAGTAATTGATTATATTTGCAGATTCTTTCTGTTCTTGAAAGTGATCCAGTTTTGATTTGACCAGTTTCCATAGCAACTACAAAGTCTGCGATTGTAGAATCTTCAGTTTCTCCACTTCTATGTGATACGACAGCGGTATATTTCGCAGCTTTAGCCATTTCTATGGTTTGGATAGTTTCTGTGACAGAACCAATTTGATTTAATTTTATCAAAATAGAATTGGTGTTTTTTTCATCTATTCCTCTTTTTAAACGTTTGATATTTGTTACAAAAAGATCATCTCCCATTATTTGAATAGTCTTCCCAACTTTATTCATTAAAATTTTCCATCCATCCCAGTCATCCTCACTAAGTCCATCTTCAATTGAAATAATAGGATATTTTCGAAGCAAAACATCATAGTAATTTACCAATTCTGCATTGGTCAACTCTTCTGGATTCCCTCCAACTTTAATATTATAAGTCTTCTTTTCTTCGTTATAAAAAGCGCTTGCTGCAACGTCAACGCCGATCATTACTTCTTTCCAGAGTTGATATCCAGCTTGAGTAATTGCTTTCACAATAAAATCCAGAGCAGCCTCATTATTTGGTAAATTCGGAGCAAATCCACCTTCGTCTCCTACGGCAGTCCCGAGTTTATTTTCTTTCAAAATATCTTTTAAAGTATGAAAAATCTCGGAACCGGTTCTTAAAGCTTCAGCGAAATTTTTTGCACCAACTGGCAAAATAAGAAATTCTTGGATATCCAAACCGCTATCGGCATGTCCGCCACCATTCATGATATTCATCATCGGAGTAGGAATCATCACTGCATTTGGATTTAGATATTCATATAAAAACATATTTCTCTCATTAGCAGATGCTCTCATGCAGGCCATAGATACGCCAAGAATAGCATTTGCGCCAAATTTAGATTTATTTTCAGTGCCGTCCATTTTAAGCATTTTCTTGTCGATAGTTTCACGGTCATCGCTATTCATTCCAATCAAAGCAGGCCCAATTATGTCATTAACGTTCTTGACAGCATTCAGAACTCCTTTCCCTTTATATCTTTTTTTATCGCCGTCACGAAGCTCGAGAGCCTCATGTATACCCGTAGAAGCTCCACTTGGAACTATTGCTCTTCCCATTCCTTTCTCGGTAAAAACCTCTACCTCTACAGTAGGATTGCCTCTGGAATCGAGGACTTCTCTGGCATGAATTTTTGTAATTTTTGACATAGGAAACTTGATTAATTTTCGAGAAGAAATATAGCAAACCTTGATTACAAAAATCAATTCTAGTATGCTTCGTTCGTCAAAATTTAGTCTTATTAAACAATTAAATATGGAAATTACATGGTATGGCAAACAATGCTTCAGAATTAAGGGAAAAGGAGTCTCTGTTCTAACAAATCCCTATAAATTATCTACAAAGATACAAGGAGATATCGTGCTTTTCAGTTCAGAAAATCATGAGGAAATAGAGCTAGACGCAACAGCAAAAATGTTCGATTGGCCAGGAGAATATGAGGTAAAAGGAATTCCTTTGATGGCTCTTCCTGCTTGGACAAAGAGTAAAACAAAAGAAGAAACAGAAGGTCAAAAAGGCGATCCAACTATAATTTTTACATTCGAAGTTGAAGGAATTAGAATCTGTCATCTTGGAGATCTTGGTCACGTATTATCAAGCGACATGGTGAAACAAATAGGAGATATTGATGTACTTTTGTTAAATGTTGGAGATGGTAGCAATATGGACAACAAAAAAACATTAGAGGTACTTGAAGCGATTGATCCTCGAGTAGTCGTTCCAATGGGAGCTGATAATCCACAAGTTAATCTAAAAGAATTGGGAGCTGAAACAATTGAAGAAAGAGAAGAATTATCTGTAAAATCAAAGACTGAATTGCCTGAAGATAAAAGATCATACATCGTTCTAAAGAAAATATAATTACCATGCTCTCATAGTTCAACGGATAGAACGAGGCTCTCCTAAGGCCTAAATGCAGGTTCGATTCCCGCTGAGGGCAGAAAGTGGCGAGAAAAACCGGTCCGTAGCGTAAGCAAAGCGAGCTCTGCGAGCTTCGCGATCATCGAAAATTTTTCTTAAGAGTGAAGATGTTTTCCCCATTGAATTTTCATCAACTTCTACTTATCATAGCCGCACTATGAAATATATTATTTACACATACGGCTGTCAGATGAATTATTCTGATACGGAAAGAATGCACACGTATCTGGAAGCAATTGGATATGAGAAAACAAAGTCTGAGACAGACGCAGACATGATTATTTTTAATACATGCAGTATTCGCCAAAAAGGTGAAGATAGAGTATTAGGAAAATTGAGCGAAATGCCTCGGCTAAGAAAGAAAAATAAAAAACTAATAGTTGTAATAACTGGCTGTATGATAAGGAAATCTAGCTCTCGTTATTCTTCACAAAGAGATAAATTATTTAATAGAACTAGAGAAATAGATATAGCACTAAGGATAGAAGAGTTGCCAAAACTTGCTGAATTAATAAAAGAAATAAATCCTAAAATAAAATTAAAAACTATAAAAGAAGAATCACTAGAAGATTATTTCAAAATTACTCCAAATTACACTTCAAAAGCTCAAGCATTTATTCCCATTTCCACTGGCTGCGATAAGTTTTGTACATATTGTATTGTTCCATTTTCACGCGGTAGAGAAAAAAGCAGACCAATGGCAGATATACTGAAAGAATGTGAAGAATTTGTGATGCAAGGTGGTAAAGAAATAACGCTTTTAGGCCAAACAGTAGACTCCTACGGCCTAAGCCAATACGACAAACAAGAAGGCACTTTTAGTCATCTTCCAAAAGGTAAAACACCATTTGTATACCTGCTAGAAAATATCGATCATTTATCGGAAAAAGGTCTTAAACGTTTACGGTTTACATCTTCACATCCAAAAGATATTTCAGACGATTTGATAAAGGCGATAGGAAGATTGAAAACTTTGATGCCATATCTTCATCTACCTGTACAAGCAGGAAGTAACTCGCTTCTAAAGCGCATGAATCGCCCATATACTATAGAAAAATATCTGGAGATTATAAAAAAATTGAGAAAAACTGTAAAAGGAATATCAATTTCCACAGACTTTATTGTCGGATTCTGTGGAGAAACAGAAAAAGAATTTAAAGCTACATATAATCTATTCAAAAAAGTAGAATTTGATTTTGCATATTTCGCACAATATTCAGACAGAAAGGGAACATTCGCCTCAAAAAATTTAAAGGACGATGTTCCAGAGAAAACAAAGAGAGAGAGATGGCACGCAATAAACGAATTGTTAAAGAAAATTGTAGCTAAAAAATTAAAGAAATTTATAGGTAAAACTGTGCAAGTGATGGTGGAATTTGAAAAAAAAGGAGATCTACATGGACATGATGAACACTACAAAGAAGTGCAGTTTAAGGGCAAAAAATCACTTATCGGCGAAATAGTCCATGTGAAAATCGATAAGGCGGACAAGTGGGTTCTAGTTGGAAAACTAGTAAAATAATTACTGTCCAATCACAGCTTTGATTCTTCTAACTCCAGAAGATGAACTTTCTTCCTTCAAGATTTTGAAACTTTTTAATTCAGATGTATTTGTCGCATGAGGGCCTCCACAAATTTCTCTACTGAATATATCTGAGCCTTCACCAATTGTATAAACTTTCACTTTTTCACCATATTTAGAATCAAAAACACCTATAGCATTTAGTTTTCTAGCATCTTCAAGTGGCATCTCTTCATAGCCAACATTTAGTGCTTTTTTAATTTGTTCATTCACAATTTTCTCAACTTCAGCTATTTGTTCAGGAGTCATTTTTTCACCATGACTAAAATCAAAACGAAGTCTTTCAGCAGTTATGTTAGCACCTTTTTGCATGACATGCTGGCCCAAAACAATATGTAATGCTTGGTTGAGCAAATGAGTGGCTGTATGCAATTTTTTTACTTCTTCACTATTATCCGCAAGTCCACCAGCAAACTTTTTTTCAGCGCCTGCTTTTGATAATTTTTGATGTTCTTCGAAAAATTTATTGAAAGTTTCAGTAATATATTTTTTATCTTCTTCATTTTTGATCCAACCATTTTCTGAAAGTTCTTCAAAAGTTAATTCCAAAGGAAATCCATAAGTGGCAAACATTTCAAAGAAGAAATTTTCCGGAAAAGACTTTGGGCTTTTTTCTGCACCGCTATTTTCAATACGTTCGATTTCTCTCTTAAGTAGGCCAAGTCCTTTGGCGATAGTGTTGTTGAATTTTTCCTCTTCTTTAGCCATTTCTTCAAATATTTTTTCTTCATTATTTTTTAATTCTGTGTAAAATTCTCCGTAATTTTTTACATAAATAGCTGCAATTTTTCTTGCGAAATTTACTTCGATGCCAAGTTTTCTTCCATGACGAATAGATCTACGAATAAGTCTTCGTAAAATATATCCTTGATCAGTATTTGAAGGAGTGACTCCGCAATTATCGCCAAGCAAGAAAGTAGAAGAACGTAAATGATCAGAAATAATCCTTTCAGATTCGATTTGTTTTTCAGTAGGAGTTATGTAATTAGCTAGTGTGCGAATTTCGGCAATAACTTCAGTAAATAGCTCTGTTTCAAAAGGAGATTTTGCGCCATTCATGACAGCCAAAACTCTTTCAAGTCCCATTCCGGTATCTACATTTTGTTGTTTAAGTGGTTCATATTTTCCGTCAGCATTTTTATTATATTGCATGAAAACATCATTCCAAACTTCTACCCAAGTAGAATCATCTGGATCAAATTTTGTAGGAGTAGGATCACTTCCGGTCCAATAAAACATTTCAGTATCAGGGCCACATGGTCCGGTTTTTCCGGCAGGTCCCCACCAGTTATTTTTCTTTGGTAAAAACGCAATTCTATCTTCAGCAACTCCTAGAGCGCGCCAAACATTAGCGGCTTCATCGTCTCGTGGAGCGTCATTATCTCCAGCAAAACAGGAAAATGCCAATTTATCTTTTTGTATACCTAGACGGCCATTATTTACGTCACCAGTTAGAAATTCAAAACTCATCTGTATAGCCAATTCTTTAAAATAATCACCAAGTGACCAGTTACCCAACATTTCAAAAAACGTAAGGTGACAATAATCTCCAACTTCATCAATATCATCAGTTCTCAAACATTTTTGAACATCCACAAGTCTTGTTCCTGCTGGATGTTGCTCACCCATAAGATATGGAACAAGCGGATGCATTCCTGCAGTAGTAAATAAAACAGTAGGATCATTTTCTGGAATAAGAGACGCACCTCTAATTTCTGCGTGTTTATAATTATTTACAAAGAACTCAATAAACCTGCGTCTTAGCTCATTTGCGGTCATAATAGATTTGTTATGATATCATTTCTATGTGTTCCCACGCATCATTTCCGCAAATGCGGGAATTTATCAATGGAAAGGCAACATGGCGGCCCACATTCTACGAAAAAAAGCTTTAATTTACAAGTAATATGTGCGATATTAAACCTAAGAAAAAAACTAACAAAACTGAAATATATGGGAAAAAAATCTAGAAATAAAAAAAATATTAAAATAGAACCAGAAAAAACTTCCAAGAAACTAAAGAAACAAGCAGTTGAACAGTCACATTCACAATCAAATGGTGAACAGCCAAAAAAACGAGTAACCAAACAAACAATATTCGGAGGAATTCTTGTTTTGATAATGTTATCAATATTAATTTCGGTAGGATTTTTGCTTTTCAGTAAGGCGTTTAAAGCAACTCCAATTGCAAAAATTCTGCCAGATAAAAATGTGATTTTTGAAATGGAATTAAATACGAATTTCGAACATAAACAAGTTATAAAGGCAGAAAATTTATTAGTGAAATATCCTGATTTTTCAAAAGAAAATTTATCAAAATATATTGAAGGAAAATTTTCAGTAAAATTCGATGATGATGTAAAACCATGGATAGGAAGATCAATGGGTTTTGCGTATATAAATTCAGATAAAAGCGTAAATGTAATAAACGAATATTACTTTGCAGAAGTGGCATCTAGTCAGAATGCAGAAGCATTTTTAAATAAGAATAAAACAAAAACAGAATATGCTGGCCACGATATTTATTCTCTGCCAAATAAGGCTTATGCTACATTCATAGACGACTATATGTTTCTAAGTTTCGGGCCACAATCATTGAATGAACTTATAGATTTAAAGAAAAACAGCGGATCATTATATGATTCTCCAAAATACAGACGCATAGACGACAACCTTCCAATCAATAAAGTTGCATTTGCGTATTTAGATTTCAGCAACATCACTAATAATTTTTTGACGAAAATCTCATACATTAGCGAAAGTGGAATTTCTCTAGAGTTGGTTTCTCCTTTAGTAAAATTATTCGACGCTGATGGATTGGCAATAATTGCTACAGATACAAATTTTGTTGTTCAAAATTTCTTGAGCTTAAATAGAACTCAGTTGAAAGACAATAAGTACATTGTATTCGACACAAAATATAAAGGAGAGTTGCTAAAATATTTGTCTCCAGACGCTTTAGTGTTCTGGGGAAGCCAAAATCTTGAATACCAAGTTGGTAGAATTAGTGAAGTTTTATCAGGAGGAAATGATGGATCAGATATTCTTTTTGATAATATTATTCAGACATATACACAAAAATATTTTGGATTAGATACAAATTTTAAAAATGACATTTTGCCATTATTAAAAGATGAATTTGCTTTCGATTTTACTACAGAGAAAAATGAAAAAGTTTATACAGTTTTAGTTAAATTGGTGGACGAGGACAAAGACGCTGCAACAATAGAAAAATTAGCAGATAATTTTATAAAAGTAGGCGGAATATTAGAACCAAAAATCGTAGAACACACTCTTATAGACGGAACAAATGCGAGAGAAGTTATTGCAGTGCCAGAGCAGATTACGAAGACAGAAGAGGACTACAAAGATTACAAGATAGTATCTATAAAAGTTGGAAGTCAGCCATGGGGAATTTATCATGTAATCGCTGACGATATAGCAATTATTTCAAACAATCTCGAAAGCTTAAAAAATAAAATAGACGTTATAAATGGCGACAAAAAAGGCCTATCAAACACAATTGTTTACGAAAATCAGATAAGTCCATTATTGAAAAATGCCGACGAAGTTTCATTCATAAGCCTAGATAAATTCTTGCCAACTTTCTTGAATTCCAGAAGCATGTCACCACTTCTAAGTGCTCTAAAATCTTTAAGCTCAGGGACCAATTATTTCAATGATGGGATCGTTACCATAAATTACTTAGACATAAGATAAAATGGGCAAGATTCAAGACATCAATCCAAAAGGCAAAAATCCAAAGCTCAATCTTAAAGAAGTTGCCTACGAAAAAGAAGAAAAAGAAAGTATTCAAAAGAATAAAAATTTCATATACAAGAAAAATTCTTCAGTAACTGAGATAAAGGACATAAACAAAGACGAAGAAAAAAAGAAATATATTTACATCAAAGGCACAAAATTCAATCCACCGAGATTTTTAGGAAGCTTGGTGAGATTAGGAATAGTCGGAATAGTTATAGTGTTGATAATAAATGGTCTAAACATATATTTCATAGGGAAAACCGTACAAAAAGATGTCTCTTCTTCGGCTTATGAAGGCTATTCTTTGCTTGTGAATGCGGGAAAAAGTGCCACGAAAATAGAATTTGATAAATCTCTGGATTCTTTCAATAAAGCATCTGCGAAATTTTCTGAAGCAGAAAAAACTCTATGGTTTATCAGCACAGACAAATCATTTTATTCTCAAAATGCCGGACTTGGTCCTGCAATAAATAATTTGATAACTAGTGGTAAATATTTTGCGAAATCAGGAAATTATTTTACAGAAGCCTTGGAAGAATTTAATAAACTTCCACTTTATTTCGTTTCAAAAAATAATCCAGAGACCGGTAAAACAGTATCAATAACAGAAGGCCTAAAAAAGGGATTAGAAAAAACAGAATTAGCAATAAAGGAAATATCTAGTGCACGTGATCTATTAACTAAAGTAAAAGCAGACACTCTACCAAAAGAAATTCGCGACAAAATAGCTTTGATCAAAAGTAACGTAGACGATCTTACAAATATTCTAGAAAGCACTTCTACACACTTTCCTGCAATATTGAAACTTTTAGGGGATAGTCATCCGCACAGATATCTCATTTTGCTTCAAAATAACGACGAAATAAGGCCGACTGGCGGTTTTATAGGTAGTTATATCATTTTGGACATGAATGACGGTTATATCGAGAATATGACGGTCAATGATGTTTACGATATTGATGGGGCATATGGAGGAATTATTACGCCACCGGACGAACTAAAAGATTTTACAAATAATTGGCGTTTTAGAGACAGCAATTATTCACCGGATTTTCCAACTTCTGCTGCTAAGGCAAAATGGATGCTTCAAGAAGAAGGTGGTCCTGGAGTGGATACAGTTATAGCAATCAATCAAGGATTATTAAAAAATCTATTAGATATAACAGGACCAGTACAGGTAGGAAATTTTGGAAAACTTAATTCAGAAAATTATAATTTACTTTTGACATATGTGATTGAAGGAAAGATATGGGGAGCGGAAGATCCAAAACATATTTTGAAAATGTTTATTCCTGCATTCAAGGACCAAATTTTGAAAGAAGAAAATATTGGAAAAATAACTAGTCAGCTATACAAAGCGTTGAAGCAAAAACACATAATGATGTGGTCTTCTGATACAGAGATAGAGGGGCTGTTTGATGCTTTTGGAATTAGTGGAAGGATGTATTTAAACAAAGCAGATGAAGATTATTTGAGTGTAATAAATGTATCTCAGGGGTGGAATAAATCAGAGAAATTCATGGAAGAAAATATTACTCACAATACACAGATTGATAAATATGGATCTTTGACTGATCAAATAATTATAATGAGATCTCATCAATGGGATGACAAACTTGTAAATGAATGGAAAAAAACTTTAAAGAAATATAATTTAGGAGATTTGCCAGATTGGTTGATAGACGTTTTAGGCAGAGGAAACAATAAAGTAGGTGTTAGAATTTATGTTCCAGATGGAAGTATTTTCTTGGAATCTTCAGACAAGAGTATTGAAAAGAAATTTGATAACGATACAAAGAAAACATATTTCTATACAAAAATGGAAACTTCGGCAGGGAAATCTACGTCAGTTTCAGTGAAATACAAGTTGCCATTTTTGCTCAAGATGGAGCCAATTGCTACGTATAAGCTGATAGTGGAAAAACAACCTGGAAGTCGCGGTAGCATTTTTACAAAAGTAGTTTCCACGGATGCTGAAATAAAAAACTTCGCTACATATCCATCAGAAAGCAGACTCGATGAAAATGGAAATATCATCTACGCAACGAACCTAGTTTACGATAGATATTTCAGCGGGATTTGGGGAAAATAATTATTTCCTCCCAAACATTTTCTCAAGTTCACCAGTCGACAGTGAAATCATTGTCGGTCTTCCATGAGGACAAGTATAAGGTCTCTTTAATTTTTCTAGCTTGTTTATTAGAACCTGCATCTCTTCTAGTGAAAGTTTTTGTCCGAACTTTACGGCGCTTCTGCAAGCCATGTAATTGATGATTGCCTCAGTTTTTCCTTGGATTTTTGAAGCTTTTTGTTGATTGATTATATCGTCTATCACTCCATTTATAATTTCTTCCAATTCCTCTTTAACAAGAAAACTTGGTACTTCATTTACGATCACAGTTTTCCCTCCAAATGGCTCAATGCCAAATCCTAAATTTTTAAAAATCTCACCATCTTCTTCAATAATTTGAAATTCTTCAGGACTTAATTCTAACTGAATAGGCATTAGTAAAGGTTGAATATTTTTCTTTTCGTTTTCAAATTGATCCATAAGTTCTTCATATCGCACTCTCTCGTGCGCCGCATGCTGATCTATCAAAATAAGGCCTCGCTTATCTTTTGCGACTATATAAGAATCAGAAACTTGAGAGATCGCCTTGATACTATCTGCCTGATCTATGTCCTCTGTTTTTATAGGATTAAAATCGCGCATATCCATAAAATTTCTTGAGAATTCCATAGCATCTTTAATTGTTTGTGGACGTGAAGTTGGGTGACCGTAATCTTGATTATGAAATAGCGGAGCATTTTCTATCTTGTCTTTTGGGAAAGAATCAGACATATATCTCGTAGTTTCTGTATATGCTAATGGCATCAGATTACTCTTTTCCAGAGCGGCTTTTGTAGCGCTGTACATTGTTTTTACAATGTTTTGTTGGTCTTGAAATCTAATTTCGATTTTTCGTGGATGAACATTTACGTCGATAAGTGCAGGATCAATTTTTATATTAATTACAAACACAGGCTTTTTATTTTCCATTAGTAAAGAATGATAAGCCTGCTTAATTGTGTATGCTAAAACATTGTGAGTGATAGGTCTCTTATTTACAAAGAAGTATTGGTGTTGGCTTGTAGTTCTAGAAATTACAGGTTTGCCAATAAAACCATTTATCTCAAAATCACTGCCTCCATAAAAAACAGGTACCATTGCATGTGCAGTAGATTTTCCAAAAACATCAGAAACTCTAGAAATTAAATCCGTTGCTCTAGGATAATCAAAAACAATTTTATCATTATGCATAAATTTAAAAGCAACATCTGGATTTGCAAGTGCGATAGTATTCAAAGTTGATGTAATATGAAATAATTCAGTGCTTTCCTGTTTCAAATATTTTTCACGAGCTGGAGTGTTAAAGAAAAGGTCATGTACGAAAATCTGAGTCCCATAGCTCATTCCGCAGTCTTTCATGTTGATCATATTCCCTCCATCGCAGTTTATTTCATATCCCGACATACTCATTTTTGTTTTGCTGCGAATAGTCAATTTTGAAACAGAAGAAATACTTGCGAGAGCTTCTCCACGAAATCCCATAGTCTTTATATTCCACAAATCAGACTCTTGTCCGATCTTGCTTGTAGCATGTCTGGCAATCGCAAGAATGAGATCATCTTTATCCATTCCATATCCGTTGTCTGTAATTTTTATAAGAGATTTTCCTGAATTTTTTACTTCTATTGTTATGCTTGTGCTTCCTGCATCAAGACTGTTTTCGACTAACTCTTTTACTACACTCGCAGGGCGTTCTACCACTTCTCCAGCCGCGATTTGATTCACTAAGTTTTCAGGAAGTATTTTTATTATGGACATTTTTTCTAGTTAAATAAATTATGCTGTTTTATCTCATTAAGTTTCTCCATCGCCTGGATTGGAGTCATGTTGTTTAGATCTATATCTTTAATTTTTTGCATCATTTCTTTAGTGGCAATATTAAGGCCTCCAGAAGCCCTATCTTTGTCAGTGAACATATCAATTTGATCTTTGTGAATCTTTGTTTTTTGAATATGTTTAGTTTCAAGTTCAGTTAAAACTCCGCGAGCTCTGCTAACTACATCAACAGGTAGTCCTGCTAATTTTGCGACCTCAATTCCATAACTTTTATCAACTCCTCCTTCAGCAATTTTATATAAGAACACTACTCCATCTTTTTCATTTTCTTTAACACTTACACTTAAGTTTTTGGCTTTATCAAGCTTATCGGCGAGTTCTATCAATTCGTGATAATGAGTTGCAAAAATAGTTTTTGATTGAAGTCGATCATGTATAAATTCCATAATTGCCCAAGCAATACTAACTCCATCATAAGTCGAAGTTCCTCGTCCAATCTCATCTAAAATTATCAAACTTTTATTAGTAGCATTGTTCAAAATATATGAAGCTTCGGTCATCTCAACCATGAAAGTACTTTCTCCACGAGTTAGATTATCATTTGCACCTACGCGTGTAAAAATTCTATCCACGATACTTATGGATGCCATTTCGGCAGGCACATATCCGCCAATTTGAGCCATTAGAACAGTCAGGGCAACTTGACGAAGATATGTAGATTTGCCTCCCATATTTGGTCCAGTAATGAGCAAAAATTTATTTTTTTCATCCAAGTTACAATCATTCGGAACGAAATCTTGTGATTGGCTTAGTCTCTCAATTACAGGATGTCTTCCATTAACAATTTTTATATTTCCATTCTCTAAAATAACTGGTTTGCAGTAGTTAAATTTATTTGCAATGAATGCAAAATTTGCATAGCTATCTAATTCTCCAATTCTTTTTGCAGTTTTTTGTAAGTTCAAGATTTCTTTAACTGCAGCCATTTTTACTTTATAGAACAATTCATATTCCAAGGTTTTTATTCTATCTTCAGCGTTTAAAACTTTATCTTCGTATTCTTTAAGTTCAGGAGTTATAAATCTTTCAGCATTAACTAAAGTTTGTTTGCGAATGTAATCCTCCGGAACGGACTTTAAGTTTACTTTACTGACTTCAATATAATATCCGAAGACACTATTGAATCGAATTTTTAGCGAATTGATGCCAGTTCTAGTGATTTCTCTTTCTTGCAAATCTTTGATGAAAGTTTTTCCTTGAGTACTAATTTTTCGTATTTCATCTAGTTCAAAATTGAATCCTGCTTTTATCAATCCTCCATCACGCACGCTTATAGGCGCTTCATCCACGATAGATTTTTCAATCAAATCTTTTAATTCATTTAGTGGATTAAGTTCGTCAGAAACATCTTTCAATTCTTCAATGTTTTTAATTAAATCTTTAACTGCTGGAATTATTTCTAAAGATTTCTGTAAAGCCTTTAAGTCCCTTGCATTACCGCTTCCGAGGCTTAGCCTGCTGATTAATCGCTCAATGTCATATATGTTTTCGAGTTTATCTCTTAGTTCTCGAAGTAAGCTAGAATCCTTCACGAAAATCTCAACTTTATTTAAACGATTTTCAATTTTTTCTTTATGAAGTAATGGATGAAGTAACCATCGTCTTAGCATGCGTCCACCCATTGGATTTACAGTCTGATCTAGAATAGAAACCAAGCTTCCATCTTTTTTCATATCTCTGGAAGTGTAAAAAATTTCCAAATTTCTAATCAAAGATTCATCAAGTGGCATGAACTCAGAAAGTTCATAATAATTAATTTTTTGAATATGTTTCAAATCTGTTTTCTGAGTTTCTTTCAAATATTCAAAAAGCATTCCAGAAGCCGTTACTGCCAATTCCTTGTTTTCTAAGCCAAAAATCTGCAATGACTTCAGTTCAAAATTTGCCTTTAATTCCGTTTCCGCTTCTTTGAAATATTCATAAGGAAATACATACATATTTTTTATTTCTGCAAAAACTCCCTTTAATTCAGTACGAATTTCTTCACTGCAAATACATTCCGACGGACTTATTCTGGCTAATTCAGAATGTAGTTCCTTTAAATTTGTAAGTTCAGTTGTTCGAAATTCTCCGGTTGTAATATCAGAGTAAGCAAATCCAAACATCGCACTATTCTTTGTAATACATGCGATATAATTATTTGCTCTGCTATCCAAAATATTATCATCAAAAGTAGTTCCAGGCGTAACGACACGAGTAACTTCTCGCTCTACTATGCCTTTTCCATTTGGCTGAGTAACTTGATCGCATATAGCAACTTTCTTTCCAGCCTTCGTAAGTTTTGAAAGATAATGTTCTACGGCATGAAAGGGGATTCCACACATCGGAGCTTTCTGTTTATCTCCTTTATTGCGACCGGTTAAAGTTATTTGCAAAATTTTTGAAGCCTCCAAGGCATCTTCAAAAAACATTTCATAAAAATCTCCAAGTCGAAACATTAGAATAGTATCTTGGTATTTTTCTTTTACCTTTTTGTACTGCACCATCATCGGTGTCAGATTTTCCATAAATTTGTGCCCTAATAAATACCCCTTTAACCTGGATCATAATTCTACCTAATAATCGACCAAAATTGAAACACTTTTTTTTGGCTTCAGGATCTAATCTCTCAGAAGTGGAAAGACATCAATTGCTGGTTCCTCATATGGATGTGCCTTTTTTATAGCTTCTAGAACTTTTTTCAGATTCTTTTTTAGACAAATAGTTTCGATTCTTTCCTCGCTAACTTTTTCAACTTTTCCAGCCTTGCCGATAAATGGTTTGGCGCCTTTTAGTGGCCTAAAACGTCCAATTCCTTTTGTAGTGAAACTGCAATAATCATATTTATTAAATCTTCCAGCTCCACTTTCTGCCAAAACTTCGCGAATTTTATCAGCATGCGAACTTGGAACGTACACCGCTATTTTTACAAATTTAAAATCCATATTATCTCAATACTACCTCATTATTTATTTTGTTTCAAAAAATATTTTTGGGTATCCTTTCTCAATAGTTATAGGAAATAAAAAAGTTTTTATGCCATTTTTGGACAAAGCGATCCCAAGAATATTCCCCTCGGAATATTGAACGGTTGGCAATGTAATAAAATCACCAAGTGAATAGGCAACGATAGAAGTGCCAATTTTTTCAATTGGAAGACTATCTTTAATTCCACGTCCGATAAAAATATCAACACCACTATTAATAATTTTTTTCACTGCATTTTTATCAGCATTGCTCAATTTTGAATCATCAAATTTATAGAGCAGATAAACATAATTAGCACCATCTAGTTTTTGTTTTTTTATAGTTTTTATCTGTTCATTAATTTTATCTTTTTGATCAAATTTACAAAAACTTATCTTTAAATTATTTTGATCTTTCATTGTGCAGTTATTTTGAGGTAAATCAAAAACAAGATAATCCGCGCCCACCAAAAAACGATCTTCATCTCCACGAATATCTCGCAAATATGGACTAACTTCACTTTTCTGATTTTTGCTATTTATATTCCAACGATAATTATCATAAAATCCAAGACCGCCAGATGATTCCGTAGCAATATTACCAAAAGAAAGAATCGTCGCAGATTTTTCAATTTGTTTTTGGCCATTAGTAAAAGCAATAAATTGATGGCTTGTGGTGGAGACTTGCGGGGTTGAACGATAATCCTGATTATTCGTGTGGTTGAATCTTTGCACGTACATGTATCCGAAATCTTCCATCAGATGAGTAATAGTGGAAATTGATGGGGGAGAGTCGATTTCTAAATCATAAATATTATCATAATCAAAATTTTTGATAGTCGTATATGATGAGATATCATGAAAATTAGCTTCTTCTAAAGGTAGATAATGAGAAAAATCTACACTTGCGATTACAAGACTATTTTTTGGTAAATTATTCTGAAGCCATTTACTAAGCACAACTGTTTCTTCTTGAGAAGTTTCCCATTTCAAAACAATAGGTACAACTTTTGCATTGGGAAAAAATCTTTTTATAAATGGAGCATGATTTGAGATGCCGTGTTCTTTGATAAAGGTTTCATCTTTAGCGACTGCAAGGCCATCTTTTATCATTTTATCAATAAGGTCCTTGTCTAATAACAATTCTCCATCGATCGTTTTATAAAGACAATTTTGACAGGTTTGTATGTTCTCATCGCCATTTTGATAATGGTTCGGACTTATTATAACAATTACATCAGGATCAATGACTTTAGATAAACCCTTATAAAATTTAGCGATCTCAGGAGCTACGATCATGTGGTGGGGCATAATCACTCCAAGAGGCGCATTCTTGAAATTAACCTCAGGAGAAGATGCGAAAATGTGTTCCCACATCAAGGTGTCTCCATCATACATAGATTTAATTTGAACTGACGAATTACCACATCCAGAAATCAACAAAAGAACACACACAAACAGACATGAACCTAACATGAGTCGAAAAGCTTTCATCATTGCCATATTGGTTTATCTATAAAGACGTCCACCCCACTCGATCAAAGAGAAACCATTACGAGTGCCTTTATTCAAAACCTGCTCAGTAACAGAAACTTTACTGTCTAGTCCACGATAGTCAAAGAATACACGAATAACAGAATCAGGGGCAGGACTAACAGTCAAAGGAGCATAAGCGTCAATACTCTTATGATCAATAAAGGTAATAAAATAATATGGTTTTGCATCGAATTTTGGTACCCAATACTCTTTGAAATCAGCAATTTCTTTTTCATTCAATCCTAGATAACTAAGCTTTGCATCAAAGAAAGTTGATACATCTTCTTTAGCTACAACGAAACCTTCTTCAGGCGTTTTGAAGTTATCAGCAAACCCTTCCCAAAATAGGTAAGGATAAGTTTTCCCATCTGCTAAATTAGTGATTTCACTATTTGGAGTAGCTACAACATTCCATCCATCATTTAGTGCAGGATCAGAAACAGTAATTCCATTCGTTGGCTTAACATTAACAAAAACTTCAGTAGTTTTTTCAGGATAAAGATAAATTACAGGTTTACCCATTTCCGCTCCACCAACGTAATAATAAATAGTCAAACTAACTGATTTAGTTGAGCCATCTTGAAAATAAGCTGTAAAAACATAAGTGTTTGAGCCCTCTTTTAGATTATTCCACTCAACTTTTGCTCCATATTTGAAAGTTGTATTTCCAGCCTTATAGTTTTGTAAAATATAATCGTCTACTTGAGTTGAGCCAGAATTACTAGCTTTTACTCCAACTTTTACAGTATTTGCAGAAACTGCTCCTTGGAAATTAATAGGTTCTTCATGGAAAGAAGCCTGGTTCTCAGGTGAAGTCATAGTAATAAAACTATTTCCAGAATAAACAGAAGGTGGAGTAGTAGTAGGTTGTGGATCAGGAGCAACTACTACAGGTGCCGTAGTGTCAGGAATAACTATTTTAGCTTCAGAAGCTTTTTTCTGTTCTTCTAAACTAGCCTGTAAATCAGCAACTTGTTTACTTAATTGATCAATTTTTTCTTGTTCAGCGGTTGTTTTAGTATCATCACTTGTAGATCCAAAATCAATGGAACATCCGTTAAAAACTAATACTGTAGTAAGCAGTCCTAGTACGAATAACGAGAGGATAGAATTCTTTTTCATGTAGGGGTTTTTTACTAAAATAAAACTGGAACAATTATACGAAAATCACAAATTGTAAGCAACAAGAACTCTAAATTAGCCACTACCGGGAGTCGAACCCGGGACCTCTACTTTACGAAAGTATTGCTCTACCAACTGAGCTATAGTGGCAAAATTACACCACAAATATTAGCATAATTGAAACGCAATGCCATGAAAATTTTATACCAAAAAAGCACTTTCAATATAAAAGAGAGTGCTTCATTGGTAAGATTTTCCCCTTTTTAAAACATCACGCTTTGCCCTTCTAACCTATAATTTCCACCCCTAAGACTTCTTCTCCATGCCTTCATTCTTTGCCACAAACTTCTTTTCTTTGAATTTATAGACTTAATGAATCCATCAGCCACTTTAAATTCTTTTCTGTGAAATCTAACTTTTGATTTTTTAGTCTGTGCTGTGTCGATTGTGATTGTTAGGAACATAATAATTGTGGTTATTAATTTGGATATATTCAAAAAGCTCTAAATTTAGATTGTTTTTCGCCTCAGATTCACGATTTCTTAGTATTGCCTTATCAATGCGGTAACTACGCCTTGAACGACTAATTCCTCTCGTGGATGAATGTCGCTATAATTTTTGTTCTCAGCTTTTAGATAAACTTTTCCGTCTTTTTTTATGAATCTCTTAAGTGTATTTCCATTATCAACCAAAGCTACGACAACATCACCATCTCTAGGAGTCTTCTTTGCATTTACAACAACTAAATCACCCTCAAATATTCCAGCATCAATCATGCTATTGCCGGTAACAGTAAGAAGAAAAAAGTCCTTATCATTTTTTGCCAAATCCTCTCCAAGAGTCATATAGCCATTAACATATTCTTCAGTTAAAACAGGTCCTCCAGCGGGAATAGATCCCAAAATTGGAAGCCTTATACTTTCTGCAGCCATATCAAACCTCTCCTTCACACTATTTAATAATTTGATTCCACGAGGAGTATCATCTTTTTGCATGTATCCTTTTTCTTCTAAAGCCTTCAAATGCTTGAGAATACTATTGTCGCTGCTCACTTGAAAATGCTCACGCATTTCTTTAAGAGTAGGCGACTTCCCATAAGCCATTTGATATTCACCTATAAACTTTAAAACTGCTTCCTGTTTTTCTGTTAAAATTTCATCCATATGTTTGTAAAATTAAACGGTAAGTGTATGCTCACCAAAGAGTATAGGTGAGTGATTACTCACCGTCAAGAGATTTTTTTAATTATTTTTCTATTTCGAAGATATTTGCAGGCTGGAAGCCAAAAATTTTAGCTAAAGGTTTTAAAATAATAGAATTAAGATGACGATTATATTGTCTAATCATATCGTTATAAGTTGTAGTTCTTTCTTCCAAAATATTTTCTACATCATCGATTTCTTTTCGAAGTTCTAGGAAATTAGTATCCATTTTTAAAGCTTCATATTTATTGCCTAAATTAAAAAGGTCATTAATAGTTTTTGTAATATCGTATTCATATATTATTTTATTTGCAGTAGGCATATATTCCTTTGCAGCAAGCATTCTTTCCTTCATCAAGGTCTTTATAAGTTCCTCTTCATCTTTTGTAAACATTCGCACAGTTTCAATCATATTTGGAATCAACCCCTGACGTTTTCGAAGCTTTTCATCAATCAATTCCCAATGCTCATCAACTCCTTCTTTTAAAAATCTCAAATGTCTAACTCCAACTATTGCCCATAGCATAGCCAAAATTAGCAGAGAGCCGATTACAATTAAGATGTTTATTAAATAATACATTATGCGTTTTTATTTATTGGGTAAAAGATAGCATATCTTTTAGTTTTTGTGCAGATTTTTTCCAAGAATAATCTTTAGAAAGGTCTTCAGATTTTTCCTTTAATGTGTTTCGGAAAGCGTTATCTAAAACTTTTTCCATCTGTTTTGCACCATGGTTGTCGCGTGATATGTTTACAAATAATGCAGAATCTTTTGCAATTTCTCTGTGAGCTGGAATGTTTGAAATTATCAAAGGAGCCTTGGAATTAGCGGCTTCTATAAGCGGAATATTAAACCCTTCTTCTTTTGAAAAATGAACAAAAGCTAAACAGTTTTTATATAAAACATGAAGTTCATTACTACTTAAAAATCCAGTTTTTATAATTTCGCCATGTCTATTTTTTATTCTATCAAAACTGGAATAAAGATCTGTATCCAAAACTTTTCCTCCAGCTAAAACTAGAGAAAAATCTTCATTCTCTTTAGAAAATTCTGAATATTCATGAACAAGTTTACCAACATTTTTTCTTTCATCATATCCTCCACAATATAAGAAAAACCCATCTTTAACTAGTTCGAATTTTTCTAGAATTTCTTCCTCTGTATATTTGTCGATTTTTAGCTTATAGACTTCATCGGCATCGTTATAGATAACGTGTATTTTTGATGAATCTGTATGGCAATTTTTCTCAATTTCTTTTTTTGAATATTCAGAAACTGTAAGGACAACATCAGCTTTATTTACAGCTTTTTTACTTTGAGAATGATACATTCGTGAAAGTAATTTTGAAGAATAGTTTTTATGAGTCCATGGAATAGTATCATGAACTGTTACGAAAACTTTAATTCCTTTTTTGTAAAAATCATTTGTCCATGGATTGCTTGGATAAGGGAAAAATGCTATGTCCACTTTTTCTTTTATGAAAAATTCCGGAACGGATATTTGTTCCCACCATGTTTTTTTTACACCCTTTGATCCTAGAGATTTTTCTTTGATAATCTTTATTTCAGCATTTTTTGGTAGTGATCTTTTTATTTCAACTGGAACTTCTTCATGTACAACAAAAATATATTGATTCTCATGATCAATTTTAGCCAATTCTATAAACAAATTTTTTGTATATTGCCCAATTCCAGTAAACGGCTTAGAGAGGAATCGTGCATTAATTCCAATTTTCATATTTAGTTATTTGAAAGGTTATATGAAGGAAGTGTGTAAAATAATTTTGCGACATTCGACGACTTTTGCGATTAAATAGTTACCTAAAAGCAGATGAGGCTAGAGCTATAAAAATTGGTTACTATTTGAGCAAAAGTCTAGATGAGTAAAATTATTTTACACACCTCCTTCATTACTCCTACATTTTAATTATCAAATCCACAATCTTCTTTGTCCCATTTTCTATTTCATTACCAGTAATATGAGTTTGATTATGGTATGCCATATTTACGGCATTAATAAAATCATTTTTATTTATATTTCCACTAAGCATCGACCATCCAAAATGTCTTACAAATATTCTGGTGTTATCAACCTGATCTCCACGGCTCGCATTTGTAGATAGAGGAATTATTACAGCTTTTTTCTTTAGTAATGCGATTTCGGCAAGGCTATTTGCGCCGCCTCTGGAAACAACTAATTCACTTATTGCATAAACATCTTTTAGGTTTTCATCCAAGTATTCATATTGTTTATATCCATCTGCATGCACTCCAATATCAATATTGCCTCTGCCAGTTACATGTACAACTTGAAACTTTTTGAGTATCTCCGAAAGACTTTCTCTGACAAGGTTGTTTATCTGCATGGCACCTTGGCTACCTCCCATTACTAGAATTATAGGCCTGAAATCACGCATTCCTACAAATTTATAACCATCATCAAGATTCCCATTAAAAATACTTTCCCGTACAGGATTTCCGGTCACTACGACTTTTCCAAGCTGTCTTGTTGTTAAATAATTTTTTGTTTCTTCAAAACTAACACAAATTATTTTTGCATATTTCATTCCGGCTTTATTGGCTAGTCCGGGAACTACATCGGATTCATGAGAAATTATTGGAATACCAAGGAAATGCGCAGCAATTACAGTAGGAAGGCTAACATATCCACCCTTACTGAATACGACGTCAGGTTTAAATTCCTTCAGAATTTTATTAGCCTGAAAAATACCAACAGGAACTTTAAATACATCTATAAAATTCATCCAAGAAAAATATCTACGTAATTTTCCACATTGAACTCCGGAAAAACTAACTCCGATTTTTTCAATAAGTTTTTGTTCAATCCCATTTTTAGAGCCGATATATTTGATCTCTATGTGAGGATGTTTCCTAAGCTCTTCGATAATGGCTATATTTGGTATAGTGTGACCCCCTGTCCCACCTCCTGTTAGAACTACTCGCATGTGTTGTATTTTGAGATATATTTAAAAGAAGACCGATAGCGATTAATGAAGCTACAAGTGATGATCCTCCATAACTTACGAAAGGTAAAGTAAGTCCTGTAACCGGCAGTAAAGCGGTATTTACGGCAATGTTTATAAACCCTTGAAAACAAATCCAAGTTGTAAGACCAATTGCCGTATAACATTCAAAATTATTATCCGCACGGTTAGCAATTGAATATCCACGAATACCAATCATAAGATATGCAACGACTATGAAAATGATTCTCAGAAATCCTAATTCTTCAGCAGAAGCTGCAAAAATAAAATCATCACTAGCCTGTGGAAGCCAGTATGACTTTTGAACTCCCTGAGTAAGTCCTTTTCCCCATAATCCACCACTACCTACTGCGATATTTGCTTGTTGAGATTGCCAACATGCATCTTCAATACATTCTTCACCAACTCTCATAAAACTTTGAAATCTTTGGCGAACATGTGGAACTGCTGAAATTACAAAAATAGAACCTACGAAAGCAATTAAAAATCCAAGTGCCAAATGTTTTGTACTGGCGCCAGCAATGAAATACATACTCACACATATCAATCCCAATACAAAAGTAGATCCAAAATCATTTTGTAGCATTACAGGAATGAGAACTATGCCAGAAATAACAAGGAAAGGGAAAAATCCTTCCTTCAAGTCCGCCAGATACTGTTTTCTCTTAGCAAACCAACTGGCCAAGTATAAAATTACCCCCAGCTTAGCGAACTCTGAAGGCTGAATAGATGTATTTAGGATAGTAAACCAACTTTTTGCGATTGTTGTGTAACTAGTTCCCATTACCAAAACAAGAAACAGAACAATAACTGTTATGACAAAAAGAGGAGTAGCAAGTTTTTTCCAATATCTTATAGGCAACTTTAGAGCTAAGAGAAAAGCTGTAATTCCAATTGCCAAACGAATCAAATGTTTTTTGAATAAAAGATAGCAATCCACATTAGGATCACTACAACTAGGATACAAAACATCAGGTGCAGACAGCATAATCGATTTAGGTACACCGATACTTGTAATCATTACCAAGCCAAACAGCAGTAAAAAGAGCACAATAAGCGCCAAAACCGTATCAAATTTTGGAGTTCTAGCCATAAGTTATTTTTTATTTTGGCAGAAGAATATATACTAGTTTTAAGATAAAACATCAACCATGAAAAACACTTTAAAGATAATAGCATTAGCCTCAGTTCTACTTCTAGCAGATCAGGGCACTAAGTATTTATCTGCAAAAAGTTCTGGGGAATCAGTAAGTCTCATTAAAGATTTTTTTGTTTTGAAGTATTCGGAAAACATAGGGGTTGCATTTAGTATTCCTGTTCCAGTTCCAATGACGATATTGTTGAGTATTGTACTAATTTCAATTGCTGCATATTTAAGTTATAAGAATTTGAAGCTCGAGAAATCACTTACGATTTTAGTTTTAGCTTTGTTTTTTTCTGGAGCAATTGGAAATATAATAGATAGGGTACTTTATGGCTTTGTAATAGACTTTATTTCGATTTGGAAATGGCCTGTTTTCAATGTGGCAGATACTTATATTGTAATTGCGGTATTGTTGTTTGTTATATTTTATGGTAAAATAGTGAAAGTTAAAAACAAACATTTATCCAACAAAAAATAATGACTGAACAAACAGAACAGCCAGAAGATAATAATCAACCAGTATTAGGACCTACTCCGATTTCTTTTGGAGTGTTGCTTCTTAAATTTATTGGAGGAACTCTTGGAGGTGCTGTTGGTTCACTTATTTTTGTATTCATTTTCGTAATTGCTGGCGCGATAATGATTCCATTTACGGATCCTGCTGCAGGACAGGGAGCTGACTTCGTTAGTCCTGTATTCGTGTTTGTAACTTTAATAATGGTATTTTTAGCATCAACAGTTGGAAATATAATTAGTGCATTTTTCTTATCTTTAAGTGAGCACGACAAGTACACAAAAGTTTCATCAACGTTCTATCAGATATTTATAGTAAGTGTGATTATGTTTGTTTTAATGGTGCCGGTTTATTTTATTGCGGCATCTATAAACATCAGCGCGACTTTATTTGCTGCTGCTCTTCACATCGTACTTTCAGCACAAGTTAGTCAATTGATCCTAGAAATTTATGCTAACCACAAATATTCAATACTTGGAATTTATGGCGTAACATTATCCACAATCGTTAGTGCTGCGGTACTATTTGGAGTATTTGGAGTAATTGAAAAACCAGCAGTATTCCTATTTGCAACTCTTCCAGTAGCTTGGGGAATGTTTGGATTGGTTTACAGCATCGTTACACTAATTTATTGCTGGATAGTAAATATTTACGATAAAGATTATCTTTCTATAGATACAGTTTACGGAAACGATTACGGCAAAGAAGTAGAGGTAGAGCCAGAAACAATCGCTCCAAAAGCTAAAGACGAAGCTGGAGCAGATTTCCTAAGACATAATTAGGAAGTAGCCAAACTCGCTAAATCACATTATCTTCCAATGCTTTCCTCATAATATCAATTGGAGCTTTTTGACCTGTCCAAATTTTAAATTGATCAGCCGCCTGATGAAGAAGCATTTTTTCGCCGGTAATAAATTGCTTCTTTAAATCTCTAGCCATTTTTAATAGAGGAGTGATTAATGGCTTGTAGACTATATCCATAACTACATCAAATTTTTCAACAAATCTTATTGGTAGAAAATTTTCAACTTCCTCAATACTCATATTTGGATTACTTATCCAAGTAGAAGTTGCATGAATAAGTAGATCACTTTTTCCAATAGAAAGCATCTCAACTAGATCTCCGGCTATTATTTTTTCTTTAAAAAATTTAGAGAAATCTTCTTTTAATTTTTCAGCTTTGTCCTTGTGTCTATTGAATACATAGACCTTTGCTTTTTCTTTTAATAGTCCATAAATAATAGCTCTGGAAGCTCCACCGGCGCCAATTACTACAACTCTCTTATCTTTCAAAGAAGGCATTATTTCTTTTATAGCGGCAACACATCCAACACAATCAGTGTTGTATCCATACAAAATCCCACCTCTATTTGCCACAGTATTTATTGCACCAATAGCTCTCGCATCTTCATCCACAACATTCATATATTTAGAAACGACTTCTTTATATGGAAGTGAAACAGACAATCCATAAATAGGATCGTCTTTTACTTGTTTGAAAAAAACATCCAATCCATTTTCAGATATTTCGAAAACGCCATATTGCGCATCAATTCCACATGACTTAAAAGCAGCATTATGCATGACAGGCGATAATGAATGCTTAGCCGGATAAGCGAGAATTCCGTAGGTTTTGGTCACGATATATGAATTATTTACCTATCTTGTCTAGTTTGTCTGAAATCTTTTCTACAGCTCTTAGTACTTCAATTGGTATCATCCAAACAGTTGTATTTGATTGGTCAGAAGAAAGATCGTTTATTGACTGAAGTGTACGTAAATGCAAAGCTCCAGGAGCCTCAGAAAGTGTCTTCGCAGCTTTAGCAATATTGTCGGAAGCGATAACTTCTCCTTCAGCTTGAATAATAACTGCTTTTCTTTCTCTTTCAGCTTCAGCAACTTTTGCCATTGTTCTCTTTAATTCAGCAGAAAGAACTACATCTTTTAGTTCTACGGAAGATACATCTATACCCCATTGTGCAGTGACCTGTTCAACGGCATCTTCGATTTGTTTAGCAACTTCAGAACGGCTTTTTAGTAATTTATCCAAAGTGAATTCTCCAACAGTATTACGCATAGTTGTTTGAGCCAATTGCATAACTGCATAATAGAAATTTTCTACTTCAATTATAGCTTTTGCAGCATCGGCAATTTTGTAATAAATAACAGCATTAATTGCTACTGATATATTGTCTTCAGTAATAGCTTCCTGATCAGGAACATCTACAGCCTTTACACGAATATCGACTTTAGCCATTCTTTGAAAAATAGGAATTACGATTCTCCATCCGGGATCAACAAGTCCAGAAAATTTACCAATAGTAAATTTGACACCTCTTTCATACTGCTTAACTTCTCTTATACAAGCCAAAAGAACAATTCCGACGATAATCACCAAAGGGAATAATAACGCTTCCATATAGTTTTTGTTAAATGGGTAAACAAATCCTTCTGCCAAAAGACTATCACAAAATACATATCTCCTCACAAAAACTATACTAAAGCTCTTGAGAAAAGTTCCAAAAAATGTTAGAATATTATGATCGTAAAAGAAAAAAACACATACAAACATGAATACAGTTTATGCAGCAACATCGACAGCAGCTGATCAAGTAGCCGGAGGAACAGCCTCTGAACTTGCAAATTTGTTTGAGAAATTCATCATAAGTATCCCTCTTTGGATAGCTGCGTTTGTAGTAATTTTAATATCATTTGTTTTAGCAAAAATCGTAAGAAGTGTAGTAGAAAGCAAATTGGCAGACTCTGGACTAGAAGAAGAACATAAGGAAGTTCAGGCGTTAGCAGGACGTATTTCTTATCTTGTGATAATGACACTTGGAGGAACTATAGGACTAAAGATCGCCGGAATAGACCTTACAACGATTATTGCTGCAGTTGGTTTTGGAATTGGTTTTGCATTGAAAGATATTATTATGAATTTCATTGCAGGAGTAATGATTATCGTAAGCAGACATTTCACAACTGGTGACTTTATTAAAGTTGGAGGGGTTTTGGGAAAAATTATTGAAATCCAATCTAGAGTTACAATTTTACAAGCAATAGATGGAACAAAAGTTATTGTTCCAAATGCTTCGCTTTTTTCAGGAAATGTAATTAGTTATACAAGTAATCCATTTAGAAGAATAGAAGTTTTAGTTGGAATAGATTATAGAAACAGTCTGGAAAATGCAGCTAAAATTTGTATGGCTGCACTTAAAAAAACAAAAGGAATTTTAGCACAGCCAAAACCTACTGTGGTAATTGCTGGATTTAATGCGAGTTCTATGGATCTTAAAGTTAGAGGATGGGTGGAATCTAGAAGTGCATGGTTGAAAATAAAGGGAAATCTTACTATTAATGTAAAGAAAGAATTTGATAAATATGGAATAAATATTCCATGGCCTATTACTACTCTCGCTTACGACAAAGATAGTGAAATTGTAGAAAAAATTATGGAAGAGGAAAAAGTTAATGAATCAATTTTAAAAGGAAATTTATCAACAGTTATAACTTCACAAACTCCATTAACTCAAGCAACAGTTCCAGTAGTGGACGACGAGGAAAAACCTCTAAAACCGCTAGGAGAGATTAGGTAATTTTTTATCCTCTATAAATCAAATAAGATACATAGCCAATATAAGAAGAAACAAATATTGCTCCTTGCCATTTTTCAATTTTATATTTTCTGCCAATGAATACGAAAGCAAAAAATAATAAAGTTGCAGAAACTCCTACCATTACATCAATATTTGTATTTGGGTTAAATGGCAATTGTAGCATTGTACTTGTTAAGCCTAATATCCAGAAAACGTTAAATATATTTGATCCAACAACATTTCCTACAGCGATATCGTATCTTTTATGAATGGTTGCTACTACGGATGTAGCTAATTCAGGAAGAGAAGTACCAACTGCAACAATAGTTAGTCCTATAAGGGATTCTGAAAGCCCAGCAATTCTGGCCAATTTTATAGCTCCTTCAACAAATAGTTCTCCGCCTCCAAGAAGTGCTCCAAGTCCAACTATAGTAAGAATTATAGATATTGGCATTGAATATATTTTTATATTTCCATCAGGTTTTTCACTTTTTGCTATATTGAATATATAGATAATAAAAATAGCAAATATAGCCATTAGGGAAAATCCGTCAGTTCTTGTAATCGCATTGAAGTTAGAACCATCAAACAGGCTATCATTTCCCATTGTGAAAACTAAAACCATGGCAAGAAGTGCAAATGGAATTTCTTTCCATGCAGTACTGTTTTTTATGGATAAAGGCGCAATTAAAGCGCATGTTCCAAGAATAAGTAATATATTGGCAATGTTACTCCCGACTATATTTCCAGTCGCAATATCGCTAGATCCCTTTAATGCAGAAATTATATTTACAATAAGCTCAGGAGCGGAAGTACCGAACGCGACAATAGTTAATCCTATTACAAGTTGAGAGATACCGAGTCTCTTTGCTAAAGAAGAAGATCCTTTGACAAGAGATTCGGCCCCAAAGATTAAAATTACAAGTCCCAAAATAATAAGAACTATAGGGATAATCATTAGGAAATAAGTTATTTAAAAATACTAAAAAAATATACAGTATTGTAAACGTAATTTCAAAAGGTTTAAAAATGGACATTATTTTTTATTCTGGTACACTTATTCCAAAACTGACACTTTTGGTCAGTTTATGAAATTTACTTAAATCAAAAAATGCCACAACTTTCCATTTTTGATATAGCTGGACCAATAATGATAGGACCTTCAAGTTCGCATACTGCTGGGGCTTGTAAGATAGGCCAGTTTGCCAGAGCGCTCTATCACAAAACGCCGAAAAAGGTCACTTTCTATCTTCATGGTTCTTTTGGTGAAGTGTTCAAAGGTCACGCAACGGATCGTGCTCTTCTTGGTGGAACAATGAAATTTCGTACAAGTGATATTCGCATAAAAGATGCATTCAAAGTGGCCCAAGAACAAGGCATAAAATATGAATTTATAAAAAAGGATTTAGGGCCAAATTGGCACCCAAATACAGTTCAAATAGTTTTAGAAAACGGTAAATATAAAATGTCCGTAATCGGATCTTCAGTAGGAGGAGGAATGATAGAAATTCTACAAATAGATAATTTCAAAGTTCATATAAAAGGTCGCGCAGGTAGATATCAATCTCTTGTAGCATGTCACGAGAAAAGCCCAGCAATCCTAAGAAAACTCGAATTGGAAATTAAGAAATTAGGAATACATGTAGCTGAAGTCGAAAGCACTTCTTATCAAAATAAAACTCTACACGTTATAAGCCTTGAAGGCAGAAGAATAAAACTTCAAGAAGTTATGGATCTAGAAAAAATTCCGGGAGTTGATTTCGTAAGAGCCTTATCAAAATTACAAAAACAATAATTATGAAATACGAATTTCAATCAGGAGATGATTTATTGAGATTAACAAAAGAATACAAAACAAATATTTCAGAAATCGCAAAATTATATGAAGCAGAGCGCTCAAACAAGCGTCCTTCAAGCATCCGTTCTCAAATGAAACTTACTCGCGATATGATGTATGAAGCGGTGAAGAAAGGAATAAAATCAACTCACAAATCAGAGTGGACTGGATCCGGTGGAGACGCACACAAACTATATAAAGCCCTTGGAAACACAAATACAATGATGGGAAATAAAGTTACTATCAGAGCAATGGCATATGCTCTTGCGTCTGTAGAACAGAATGCTTTGATGGGAAAAATAGTAGCATTTCCAACTGCCGGTGGATGTGGAGTTATCCCAGGAGTTTTATTTAGTTGTGCTGAACATTTTCATGCAGGAAAAAGGAAATTACTTCGTGGATTATTTACTGCGGCAGCGATAGGTATGGTAATTGCAAAAAACGCTACTCTTTCAGCTGCAAAAGGTGGATGTCAGGCAGAAGTAGGAGCAGCCGTGGCAATGGCTACAGCAGGCCTTACAGAGATGATGGGTGGAAATCCACAACAATGTTTAGACGCGGCAGCGATTGGGTTAAAGAGTTATCTTGGATTAGTTTGTGATCCACTTGGAGGACTTGTGGAAGTTCCTTGTATAAAGAGAAATGCAATCGGAGCAATGGCAGCAATCGGAGCCTCTGATATGGTGATGGCTGGAGTGAAAAGTGTAGTCCCATTTGATGAAGTAGTTTGGGCAATGAATAACATCGCAAAAAATATGTCTCCACGTTTGAGAGAAACAGCACTCGGAGGTTTGGCTGTTACGAAAACAGGAAACATGGTAAAAAAGAAATTGGGATTACCAATTGTAGAGGATGATTCCTAACAGTGTCATTCCAAGGCCATACGTCATTCCTGCGGAAGCAGGAATCTAAAATATTCCGTAATAGATCCCTGCCTTCGCAGGGGTGACAGCAAAAAAATATGTTCAAAATAGGAGTTTTAGCTTCAACAAGGGGAACTGATTTGCAGGCAATAATCGATGAAATAAAAGCTGGGAAAATGCCTGGGATTGAGCTTGCAGTGGTAATTAGTAACAAAGAAGATGCATATGCATTGAAGCGTGCGAAAGAACAAGGATATAAAACTATTTTTATAGAGCCTAAGGGAAAAACTCGCGAAGAATTCGATTTGGAAATGGTGAAAGTTTTAGAAAAAGAGAATGTAGATTTGGTGGTTTTAGTAGGATATATGAGAATTTTAACTTCTGCGTTTGTTCATAAATTTCCAAAGAAAATTATAAATGTTCATCCGGCCTTGATTCCGAAATTTTGCGGAAAGAATTTTTTTGGGGCAAATGTTCACGAAGCGGTTCTCGCAGCAAAGGAAAAAGAAACTGGAATGACTATTCATTATGTGGAAGAAGGCGTTGATACCGGAGAGATTATTATTCAAAAAACTTGTCCTGTTTTGGAAAATGATATCCCAGACACCTTAAAAGAGCGTGTACAAGCCTTAGAAAAGCAATGGTATCCTGAAGTAATTCGAAATTTGGCAGCGAAAAAAGCTTAAGAAAATTAAGCAATACAGTTTTGATCCTCTGAAGAGTTGTTTTTGAGGCTATTTTGTGGTAAAATATTAAGATTTTATATACAAAATAAAAACAAAAAATATGGCAACAAAAGGACCATCAACTAATCCAAGCGGAACAGATTCCGCTGATAAACCAAGAAATTGGCTAGAAGATTTTAAATTTGAATTTCAGCCACTTGCCGAAAGTGAATTTCAGCGAGATACAAACGTTGGAATAAATAGTGCTCCAAAAGCGATCAAGAAAGTAGGAGAAAACTTGGTAGTTATTCGTTGGACCGGACTAAATACAATTTATGATCCAAAAGGAAAAGTTATAGTTAGTGTTCCTATGGTTGAAGCTGGAGGAGTATTTTTGGATCCAAAATGGGAAGACACAATAAAAAGAATAATGGAGGAAATTCATGTAGAGGCAACGCAAGATATTCAGTATAGACAGAATAGATGGGGTAATCGTGGCTCAAGACACTCATTTTCCAGTATTGCTGAAAATATAGTTGGACGAGCGAACCTTAGAAGTTTTTTAACTATGTTAGTAGATGCAGGAATGGATGGCACAAAGATGACAACAGTTTATACAGAAAAAGCCGATCAACTTGAAAATGATTTTAAAAATAAATTTAATTTTTTTGATTCTTCAAAAATTCCAGATTTAGAAGCATATACCAAGGCAGTTGGAGAAATTGGAAAGTCTTATTTTTTCTCACCTACTATCAAACCAAAATTGGGACTTCCAAATTTTAATAATTTTTTCCATTACACTTTTGAAGATGCTGCAACATCAATTGGATATGATGCTGCCCAAAATAAAATGTTTGCACTAGATTATAAAAAACCTGCAGCAGAATCTTTAGAATTGAGAGAATTAAAGTTAGAAAAATTACCAACTTTAGGAAGTGTTACTGGAATAGGAATAGATCACGGACAGAATTTTTTGTTTATAGGAATGGGAAATTCAGTGCTTGTTTATGATTTTCATAATAACGATAACTCAAAACCGTTGAAGTTAGTCTCAAAATATGAGGATCCAAAAATAAGATTCGAAGGACAGATTCTGGGTCAGCCAGATGGAACGGTTCTTGTAGGAGATAGCAAAGGAAGTTTACGAAAAATTCAAACAAATTTACACACTCTAAACAATTATCCAGAGCGCCAAAGAGAAGAAAGAGAAGTAGGAAGATTAGCTGCCCTAAAAGTAGTAAAACCAGGCGCAGGCGGAAATGGTGGAGCTCCAAAAGCAGCTCCGGGAGTAGCTTCCAGCGTAATTGATAAACTGCCAGCTCATTTAGTAGAAACAAGTAAAAGATATTTAACCGAGCTTACTCCAGATATTGAATCTGCAAAAAATGTAGATGAAATAAAAGCGATTCAAAAAACCATAGACAGATTGAAACAGGAAGTAATGGGGATTGTTCAAAATCATAAAACAGTAGAACAGATTTTTTCTCCAATTATGGCAAAGCTTGCAGAAAAAGAAGTTATCATTTGGAAAGATTATTTTAACCAAAGACTTGCATATTATTCAGGATTGAGACCAAGTATAAAGGGTTTACCTCCGGCAAGATTAGCAACAGAATCTAGATACATAGAAGCCGATAGAAAACACATGGGTAGTTATAAAAAATCTGTGCCAGCAAATGGACTACAAGTTCTAGATGAAGTTCAGACAGAAATTCACGAAGTATTACAAAAAAGTGAAGACGGACTTATCCAACACATCGAGACAAAATATAGAGAAGTGGACGCAAAGTTAAACTCAATGACAAAACGTACAGAATTTGATGATTGGCTTGAATTGGACTATCCGGTATTCCTTGATGTAATTCGTACACAGATGTCTATCGCTCCAGCTAGTCACGCAAATTTTAGAAAGAAATGTGCTGAAATAATGACTCAAGTAGAAACATTACGTAGAACTCAAAAACGAAAATGGGATACTCAACTTGATGAAATTAGACGTAAAGCTTCAGAGAAAATAGAATCGATGGTGGACTTCGCAAAAAACAGAGTAGGTGAATTTATCGAACAATTGAGAGAAAAGGTAAACGGAAAAGAATTCGCGGACGTAGATGCTGCGAAAAGATGGATAGAACAGGCAAAAACCTATGAGACAGCGATAAAAGGAATAGAGGCATTGGACGCTGATGCAAAAGATAAAGCTGTTGATCTTCGCCAAACTTTAAAATCAGAAATAGCAGCTCTTGTTTATGGAGTTAGAAGACAAAAAGATGTTGGTGTAGATAAAGAGGGACGACAGGTTACTCCATTTGGAAAAACATCATTTCCAATTTGGGAAAGAAAAATTGAGCAAACAAGTAAGCGCAGTGTTAACGTAGAAGTCATTTACAAAGTGGACGAAAAAACAAAAGGTCCAGGAATGAATCCGGACGATTACCAGTGTGAACTATTTTACAGAATAACTGGATCTGACGGAAAAGTAGAAGAAAGACCACTCGCAAAAGACGACATGAAACGCTTTGGATACGACGATGATAGATTTTTTGATACAGCATCAAAAGGAAGTTATTTCCCTTCATACATGACAGTGAGAAATGCAAAGAAGGCAATCAACGCAATAAAAATTATGGGAAGATCAGGAGATCCATTGGTAGCAAAAGATGGTGATCATGAAATAAAGAAAAAATATGCGGACTTGAGAGGAAGGATAAAAGCTTTAAGTAGTTGGATGATAGAACAGCAAAGACAAGGCAAAAAACTGGAAGATCTTCCTGAATCAGTCCGTAAACAAAAAGCAGATTTAACAAAGGAATATATAGCGTTCCTTCATGAATCAGGTCTTTATGTATGGCAAAAACTAAGGAGTGTGAAAAATACGATAGAAGTGGAAGATAAAGAAAAAGGTGAAGAACTTTCAGGAGTGGCAAGACAAGGTAGAGTTCCAGATTGGGAAAAACATTGGGTTATGGATGAAGATGCTGAAAAAGTTTTAGAAGAATTTGCAGAAAAAGCACTGATTTCATTAGAAGGAAAAGAAGGTCTTCTTTCACTCGAAGGTCATGCAGGAACTGGTAAAGACGTTATCGTAGATATGTTTTGTGAAAAAACTCGTCGTCCAAAATTTACATTCGATGCTTCTAAGTGGACTACCGAATTTGATCTTTCTCAAGACGTAACTCTTTCCGCTGAAGGTGGAGCAAGTTTTACAGTAAAAGAAGATTCCATTGTAGTAAAAGCCATGGAAACTCCTGGAGCGGTTTTATATTTCAATGAGTTCAATGCAATGCCGGAAACTGCTCAAATGTTTTTGCATTCATTGTTTGATGGAAAAAGACAAATCACTTTAAAGACCAGTAGTGGTCGTATAGTAAAAGCTGCATCAGAATTTCTTGCAGTAGCTTCTATGAATATTGGTGAAGGATATCAGGGAACAAATAAACCACAACCAGCTACAAGATCTAGAATGTTGCAAACTCACGTAGACTATCCGGCATTCAAGAAAGTAGATGCAAGCGGGAAAGTATCATATGCAGGTTCAGAAGCTCTTAGAGCGTCAAGATCTATTCGTTCACTTGTAGACTTTACATGGGATCCAGATATGAAGGAAAATGAATTCATGAAGCTTTGGAACAAATATATCAACGAAGGTCAAAGTGATCCAAGCCTTACACCAGAAAGGAAGTACGATATGGAAGTTTTATTCGCAATTCTTACGTTTGGAAATAACTTAAGACAAGGATTTATAAACAAAAAGAAAGGTGCAGCAAAGGGTGTATTTACCGTAGATCAGCCATTTACACTTAGAGATTTGAGAAGATGCGCGATAGCCTTGGGAAGAATTGATGTAAAAGAAAAATCAAATGTGGACACAGCAGAAGAAACAGCGAAAAATTTGATCAGAAGATTTTATGTTCCACTTCTATATTCAGAAAAAGAAACTGATGACGTTGAAAAGAATTTAAAAAACTGGACTGTAACAAAACCATAATAAATGCAGGAAACACAAGAACGCGAACAATTACGTAGAAGAAAAGAAGATGCAAGAATGGCTGTTGAAGTAGCCGGTTATGTTGGTGATCTTGGAATAAAAGTATTACCAGGGTCATCTTGGACACCATATTATCCTGATCCTGCAAAGAGAGATGAAGCTCTTCAACAAGTACTTGAAGGTAAATTGAAACCGGAACAAGTTGATGAGAGAATTTTACGACCAAGAGGTGTTACGTATGACATGAGAGAAGTTCACAGTTTAGGTGTAGAAGGTTTGGTTGGTAAAGTTAGAGAAGTTGCTAATTCTTACACATCTTTCGATTATAAAGGATATTTACAATTCTTGTCATCGCTTCAGGGAAAAGATATCTCATTACAAGATGCCACAAATCTTTTCAGTACAATGGCTGCAAATCGCTCTCAGGCAGAACTTATTAGGAAACTAGGACCTGCAGGCCGTGGACAGGTTAGAGAAGCGCTAAAAAGAGGGTCAGATGGACTCGTAAATGTAATCAAAGACAAAAAAAGAACAGAAAAATTATTGGAAGTTTTGAAAAATAGATGGTTGAAACAGCAGGGGATTATTTCAGATGCACAATTAGCTGCAATAGAAACTCAAGTTGAAGACGAAATTATAAAAATTGCAGATGGACTTCAAGATTCATATTTGGACTATGTTCAAAATGGAACACAAGATTCAAAACAAAAACTTATAGATGCTGTAAAAGGAAATTTTGATGACATTAAAAGGCAGCAAGAACAAGATAAAGTAGATGAATTTGTTGATAAAATGCTAAAAGATCCAGATGGCCTTCCTGACGATTTGAGACAAGAGATGGAGGAAATGTTCAATGATTTTCAGGGACCAGAAGGAGATATGCCACCTGATTTTCAAGGCTCAATGTCGCCATCTATGGACGAGATGAAGTCAGGAGAATCTTCGGATAAAGTAACTCCACTTTATACAATTGAACCACCTTTAAAAGGTTATTATCAGGGAACAATTTACAATAAATTTAATTCCAGAGAAGTAAAATGGGAATGTGATACGTCGATGACAAAAGTGACTTCAGGATCGGCTCCAAAACAACACAAATTAAAAGGAAAAATCAGGAATGGTTCAACGATTCCAATGTATATGCCGAGAAATTATGGTGTTGCGCCATTCACTCTTCCAGCTGGACTAGAGTTAATGAAAGACAACAATGGAACATGTTATTTGAGAAATAATTCAGGAACGGATCAGTCATATGAGATTGATTTTGGAAAGGAACCTCATCCAAGTACAAAAGTCCCAGTTCCAGAAGAAAAAGCGGATATGACTTCAGGAACTCTTTCAACAGCCACACAAAAATATTTAGATTCTTTATCTGGAAAATCAAACGTCGAAAAAGCAAAAGCAGTTATTCATTACATGAAGAATATTTTGAAATTGGAATATAGCAACGATTCAAAATACAACATGATATACAAGAGAAATCCTTCTGCTTATTTCCAGGAAATAGAAAATCACAAACAAGTAGATTGTGATGTCGCTCAAACATATTTCATCGCACTTTGTAGAAAAGCCGGAGTACCGGCCAGGATGGTCACAGGTCATTCAGTAGACATGATCAAAGACAACAAAGCAATCATCCATAGTGGAACAGGACATGCTTGGAGTGAAGTTTGGGATGAAAAAGCTTCGGCATGGAAAACAATCGATGCGACTCCGGAAAAAACAAAAAATGATGACGACAAAAAAGACGAGAAAGATAAAAAAGATGAACCTCCTCAGCCAGATGCGCCAGAAGAAAAGGCAGATATAGACGCTCCAGACCAAGAACCTAGACCGGATGATGAACCACCTGATCCAGGAGATGTACAAAAGAAAGTAGATGATACAAAAGATAAAGTTAAACAAGGTCCACCACCACCACCATCTAAAACTACTCCGGAATCAGTAAAGGAAAAAATGAAGAAGATGATGGAAAAACAAAAACCTCAGTCAGCAGAACAGAAGCCGGATGGAGACGCTAGTGAAGGTGATCAAGAGGAATTTGACGATCTTCAGCAAGAAATGGATGAAATGCAACAAGAACACGAAGAAAGAAAAAGAATGGAACGCGAACTTCGTGAACAAATGGATAATGCGGATTCATTAAGAGAATTAGAAGACCTAAAGAGAGTAATGGAAGACGCAGATATGTACGATGACGCTAAGGATAAATTAGAGGATCTTGTAGAGCAAAAAGAAGAAGAAGCCAAAGATGAATTAAGAGAAGAAATTCAAAAAATGAAGGATGACGGATTTATTGATGAAGATAGAGCAGATGAATTACTAAAAAAACTCGAAGATAATAATGATGATGTTAGAACTTTCGAGGACGTAGAAAGACAACTTTCGTATGAGAGTGGATTGTATAATGAATACATTTCAATCCGTGAAGAAGTAACTCCATTAGTGGATCAATGGTTTGAATATTTCGCTGAAAGACTGCCAAAGGTAAAAGATGTAGATTTTAGTGAAGATGAACTTTCATACACTGGAAGATTAGACAGAAGAGAATACATGCGTCCACATAACCTACTTTTTGGTAAAGTAAATAATCCTCCACGAATAAATACTGCAACAGCACCTAGATTTATGGCTTCATTAGTACTAGATATTAGTGGATCAATGCAGGCCAGAATGAGAGATTCAAGAAAACTTCTTATATTTTTCGCAGAGCTATTTCAGAAAATATCAAACGAATACGGATACATAATGTTCTCAATATCTGCATTTGATGATTATGTGGAAGTAATCAAAGACTTCGACCAAAAATATGATTCTCCAGATAGATATCAATACGGAACAGGATCTTCAAAAACAGTAAAAGTACGTATGATGGAATCAACAATGGCTAGAGGTGGTACAGATATGGGACAAGCAGTTTGGGATGCAAATAAACATTTAAACGAACAAAAAACCGCTCATCCAGACTTCCTGTCTGCTGTATATACGATTTCAGATGGAGACACTCGAGGACAGCTTGCCGGAGATCAACTTCGTAGATTTTTAGCGGCAGAAGAACAGATATGGGGTGAATGGTGGGGCGATCACATAAAATGTGGATTTATGCTTGGCCCGGAATATCAGAAAGCAGTTCTTGCACAATATTTCGGGAATAAAGATGCTATAGCAGTTCCTCAAATTGAAGGCCTTATCGAAAAAGTAATGCTTCGTTTTGACGAAGATGTGCAGGACTTTATTGCACGTTTGCCGGATCAAGAAGACTAAAACCAAAAATAAGATGCAAAATAAGACAGTGAAAAAGATTTTTTACACTCCAGGAGGTATAGGGATAGTAATCTCGGGATTTTTATCAATCATAGGAATTATAGCCTATTTTATAGAAAGGCCAGTAGACCAGTTTACTTATTATGTGTCAGCATCTGTATTGCTAATAACAATTATTATTGATACCGTCGTTATATTTTTGTTATCCAAAAGCTACCAAATAACTTCATCGGAAATTATAATATATCAATATTTTGGACTGAAAAAAGACCATATTCAATTGGCAGATATAAAAGATCTAGAATTTATAGATACATCACCATTGTCAAACGAAAGTTTTCCTCCAGAAAGAATGAAAGTAAAGATTATTTTAAAAAACAAACCTAGCAAAACATACCCATTTTCATGGAGAGACGAGTTAGAAAAATTTATTATAATAGTTCAAGAAAAAATAAAAAAACAGTAAAACTTCTATCGTCCTTTCCACTTCAGGTGATACTTGATCGCACTATTCAAGTGCATCCAGGATACTTTGTTGAACACCAACTTCAAAAAAGAGCCTTCACTTAGCCTTTTGTGGTAATGAATGGCAGTCGCTTTTGGATAATAAACTACTTTAAATCCGGCTTTTTTTACTTTTTTACATAAATCAAAATCCTCCATAAACAAGAAATATCTTTCATCGAATCCTTTCACTTTATCAAAAACAGATTTAGGTAAAAGCATGAAAGCTCCAGTCACCAAATCTACGTCATGAATACTTGAATGATCGTAGTCTTTCATTAAATATTTTTTGTATCGATTGCTGAAAGGCCAGATTTTTTTGAGAAGAGTTCGCTTGATAAATAAATCAAAAATAGAAAAATTTCTTCTGCATGAAGGTTGGATTTCGCCGTTGTGATAAGCGAGTTTAGGAGCCAAAATTCCTATGTCTTTATGTTTTTCAATATAGTCTATGAGTTTTTGTAGAGTGTCTTCTTCAACTGTTATATCAGCATTCAAAATTAACACATATTCACCTTTTGCTTTCTTCGCAGCTAGATTATTTCCAGCTCCATATCCAAGGTTTTTATGAGGTTCAACTAACTCGACAAGTCCATCTTTTTTGGCTTTTCTTAAATATTCTATGCTCTCGTCATGAGAATCATTATCACAAAAAATTATTTCATAATCGAAATCTACTTTGCTCTTTCTCAAAGCCTCCACGCAAAGTTTTGGAAAATACTTCTGATTAAAATTTACAATCAATATTGATAGTTTCATAATTTTTTCTTCATATTCTCGCGATTTTTTTCGTCGAGAGTAATTAAATTTTCAGAAATTTTTAAATCCCAAGTGCCTCTTACATAACTGTTTTCTGGAATATTCTCGGGAACTACGATACCTGCTCCGATAAAAGAATTAGCTCCAATTTTTATTCCAGGCATCAAGCTGGTGTTGATTCCAACTCTCACGTTCTCCCCGCAAATAAGCCCAAATTTGTTCATTCTAGTATCGACTCTAACTCCATCGACTTCTACATATATATTTTTTTCGTCTAGTCTTAGGTTCCCAGTTACGGCTCCAGAGCCAAAAGATACATTATTAGCAATTATACTATCTCCGATATAGTTCGTGTGAGTCCAAACATTAGATTGTAGATAACTTCTAGCAACTTCAGTAGAAAATCCGATTATACATCCATGTCCGACATAACTTTCTCTGACTAAAGCATTTGTAGCAACTATAGAATCATCTCCAATATATGCTGGTCCATTTATCACGGCCCCATCGAATATTCTCACATTCTTCCCAATAATTACTTTTCCGTTAATGATAGCATTCTTGGCAATTTTTGCTGAACGATCGATACTCTTTTTCATGAGATCAAAATAGTGATTAAACACAATATGTACATGCCAAGGATATTTGATTGGCTGCCAAAATCCTTCGTATTTAACGGCTTTAACCTTTGTGCCATTTTTAATCATATTACTTAAAGCAACTTCGTATTTATCATCTTTTTTGCTTTTTACTTTTTCTAAATTCTCAATTAATTTTTTCGAATTTTTATGGATGTGAACAACTAGATTTACTAGATTACTAGGCTCTTTTCCAGGTTCCGGTTTTTCAACTATTTCTTGGATAAATCCTTTATTATCAATTTTTAAATATCCACCAGGGAAATATTCTGTAACTTTTTTCCCCAAAAGATAGCTTTCAGAATCAGAAGATTTATAAGCTTTTGCAATTAATTTAAAAGCTTCATCATCAACAACATCATTACTGCTGACGATTAAAATTGGTTCATTTTTAATTAAACTTTTTGCAGATAACACTGCTCCGCACATGCCCAATTCGAGGTCTTTTTGCTCAATTACAGAAATATTTTTGCTAATTCTTTTTGCCAATTCTTTTATGTCTGAAAGGTTGTGTTTTCCGCCAATAATAACGAGATCCTTGAAACCATTTCTAATCAAAGCTTCCATCTGATGCTGGAGTAAAGGTTTACCAAAAAAATCCAAGAAATTTTTATCTTTTATAGGAGCAATTCTTTTACTTCTGCCTGCTGCAAGTACAAGTGTCTTCATAAACTTGTTTTAGTGGTAAATAGTCTAGCTCTTACTCCTCTTTCCTGCAATCTTTTGATACCAGGATTGCTCAAATGCTTGTAAACAGAAGAAAGCCATTATTCCAATGATTATGATGGAAAGGAAATATAAACTTCTTCCATATATCGAATATTCTGCGAAAAAATTGTGCAAGAAATGAAAAATAACTGCAATCCAGAATCCCTCAGAGATCACTTCGGTATGTCTATGCTGATGATTGGATTTTCTGTGAGGAAGTATGTGGTGAAAAGTGATATGGAATTTCAATGCCTTAAAAAAATCAATAATTCTCTGAGAAAAAGTAACTTCATGTTTGTAAGCGATAGGCAATTTTCTGTGTTTAACCATTAAAGGTGTATAGGCAATCATATAATAAAATGCAAACATTCCAGTAAGTAAGCTGTGCAAAAACATCGTATCCAGAGATCTAAAGACCACTAGCCATATATCCATCTGATAATTTATGAAATAAACAATATTTTCAACAAAGGCAAATCCAAGTCCAGTAGCCGCTCCATAACTAAATCCATCCACTGTTTGATCTATTTCGTGTTTGTATATCTTTCTGCCAAAAATAAAACCCAGAAATTTTAAAATCTCTTCAATAAAAACCAAGAAAATCATAAACAGTAAACTGTCATATTCATTTTCAATCATTGCCCAAATTGTTTTTGTCTCCAAAACAGCCAGAAGTAAAACTCCAACAATAATGCCAAAACACATGGCTACTGCAAGAGACCAAAATGGCTCAGGCTGGCTTCTGTCCCAGTGTCTCCACACCAAAATCCAGAAAATAAGAAAACATAAACTGGAAAGAGTAGCGGATAAAACCAAATGAACCATTTATAAAACTTTTAAAAAATGCAAACTTCAAGTACTATTCTAGAAAATAATACGAATAATGAAAACAAGAATTTATCATTTGTTATCGCTTAGTTTGCTTTCTGTGTTGGTTTTCAACCCATACGGATCAAATCTTTTTGAATTGCCGAAGCTAAGTTTTATAACTGTTTTGTTGGCAATTATTCTGACAGTTTTAGTTATAGCGAGTTTTAGAAAAACTTATTTTGAAGTTAGATATAATAAAGCGGTATATCTGTTTTTTGGCTTATGGGTCACGAGTTTAGTTGTGTCGACAGTTTTTTCTGAAGCGCCACTTATGAGTTTTTGGGGAACATATTCAAGACTTCAGGGATTTTATAGCCACTTGATTTATCTCTCGTATTTCTTATTGTTTTTACATTTTTTGGTTGATGAAGAATCACAAAAATTCTTTTTAAAGTTCCTAATGTGGATAGGAGTTTTTGCTTCAGTTCATGCGATATTGCAGCAGTTTGGAATAGGCATTTTTTCTATTTATTCGATGCAGGAATTTTTAAATAGAAGTTTTGCGACACTTGGTCATCCAAGTTTCTTGGGACAATTTTTACTCTTTCCAATATGGGCGACAGTATATTTATTAATAAAAGAAAAAAGAAAATATATATACGGAGTCGCTATGATTCTTTTGCTTACAGGCTTGTTTTTGAGTGCAAATAGAGCCTCTATTCTTGGCTTATGTATAGCATTAATAGTATTTTTGATAACGAAAATAAATATAAAAAATATATATAAATATTTACTGTCAGGAATGATCGTTGCCGGATTTATTTCTTTTATATTTTTCATGGCACCAAGTATGAGGTCTCTAGATACAAGACTTATACTTTGGGAAAATGCAGTGAAGTTGATTCCAGATCATCCAATTATAGGAAGCGGGATAGAGACTTTTGAATCTATGTTTCAAAAGGTTACCAGTCCGAAATTCTTTGAATTGGAACAGATGTATTCTTTAGCAGACAGAAGCCATAACGAGCTACTTGATATTTTTGTAATGCAGGGCGGATTTGGATTAATAATTTATCTCACAATATTTTGCGGAGTCTTTTATTTAATTCTGAAAAATAAAAATTCTGAAAAAGGTGAGATTAATTTAATTTTAGGATTAACTCTTTTGTCGGTAATAATATCTGAATTTTTTAGTTTTCCATTAGTGGTGGAAAATTTATTAATAATGGCAACTCTTGCAATGATTCTTAATAATTTATTTGATTTTAAAAATATAAAAATCTCAAATAATCCGGTTGTTACCTTCGTTTTCGGAATTCTAATTGCACTAAATGTTCTGCTAGTTGGTCATTCAGTGAATGCCCTAAAGGCAGATAAAAATTATTTTGATGGAATGAATTATTTATATTCTCACAAAGTAACTGATGGAATAAATACTATGATAGATGCTGTTAATCAAAATATTTATCAGGGAGACATCCATTTTCAGTTAGGTGAAATATTCTATGTAATAGGAAAGGAAACAAGAAATATGGAAATGATTTCTTTGGCTATTAATGCGATTGAAAGTGCGGGGAAATTTACAAATAAAAATTTCCGTTATCATTTTGCAAAAGCCCAAATTGCTACATCTGGAGAAGATTACGATTCTGCCGAAAATGAGTATATGCAGGCCCAAAAACTGGCTCCAATAAACCCAATAATCTCAAAAGAAATGGCTGTAATGTATTACGAAAAAGGAGATTATAAAAAAACTATAGAGCAAATGGAAAAATTTCTTTCACTGATGCCAGCCTACTGGAAGGAAAAAGACGCAAAAGAAACTCACAGATTATTTTTCAAACATATCCCGGATTTTTGGGATATATTCGATTACATTTCCATGTCTTATGCGCACATAGGAAACAAAGAAAAAGCCTTATATTACATACAATTCGTACAGACAGAAGAGTCAAAAGCAAAGATACAAAAAGAAATAGATAAAATAAAAGGGTGAGCTTTTGACCCACCCTTTTAAGTTTTGTTTGTTTTTGTTATCGAGTCTTCGTCATTTTTAATTGAGCTGCGTCCAATTTTTTCAACAACACCTGGATCTTAGGATTGACTGGGAAATAATTTACGAAACTCAATCCCTGTTTTCGTCCAAGATCGATGAATGATTTCTTTGCACCAGCTGTGAAGTTTGTCATTTGGTGTGTAAATGCAGTCCACTGACCTGTAAATATACTCCATTGACCTGTGAATACTGTGAATTGACCAGTGAAGATCTTTAGAGATTTCATAATCAAATCTACTTTGTATTCAATTCTTTGAAGAGTTGCGCTGTCGCTACTGCCGCTTTTAAGAACAGGACGTAATTCACCCTGCATAGCGCTTGTAGTAACAAACGAAATCCCCATTACAAAAACAATTCCAACTACGAAAGCAACAAACAAATGCCATAGCTGGTAATGCTTTGGAGCACGCATCATAGAATGAGGGTTAATGATTGCTATGAAGCAATTATACTCTCAGAAAGATTTTTTTTCAATGAAGCACTAACTCAATACTTCTATAAGTCTGTCGTGTTCTATCGCTTTTTTGATTTCAATTGCAATTCTTTCGCCGTAGCTCATTGGCTCACCATAGAGGTAAGTTGTGCATGGAGTAAATCTAGTTCCAGGTGATCCAGGAATTCTCATGCTGACATCAAATACTACAAATTCTTCTTTTCCTTCATATGCAGCGATGGCACCTTGTAGTGCAAATGGTCCGATGATTCCAGGAGAAACTTCTTTCTTTAAAGTTTTTACAAATTTTTCTCCGGCAACAAAAGCTTTCTCTAAAAGTGACTCTTTTGTAGTGCAAGCGATGTGTCCCATCTCAATCATTGATGGCTTGTAGCCGCTGTTTATAAGGTCTAATTGAGTTTGTGCATCAAGTCGAAGGAATCCATCTAAACTAGTTTGTCTTCGAGTATCTGTTCCCATTATTTCTAATTCACCCTCAAGTGAAGAATAAAAATAATTGAAATTGATTTGGGCGCCAAGAACGAATTCTTCAATAACAGCTTTGTCCAAATCTTTTTTATTTATCTTTCCTTCTTTGATCATTTTTGAACTAATTTCTTCGAAGTCTTTAGTTTTTGTGATCGTGAAAAAGGCTCTTTCATAGCCACGAATTGCCTCATTTACTTTTATGATAAGTGGCCCGCCTTTAGAAAGAAAATGTTTATCTAAAACTTTTTTAACTTCGGCGTCACTCATTTTGCTATCTCCTTTTCTAATGATTTTTGGAGTTCTGATCCCAGCTTTTTCAAGAAGATAATATTGGTTTTTTGGATTATCTCTCTCCTCAAGTTTTACTAGTTCACGACTGCCAAAAATAGGAACTTTAAATTTATTTTCAATTTCAGCAAAATCAAAATAAACCCAGAAATATCTATTGTGAATGAAAATTGTGTTCATTTTTCGAAGCTTTTCCTGAACATCATTTTTTAGAATGTCAGAAAATTTATCTACCAAGATTACTTCATCTACACAGCCAATTTCTCCGGTAGGTGAGTAAGAATCTTTGCGAGTTTTATAATATTTGGAGTATGTAGCGTCTCTTCCTTTTTGGCATACAGCAAGCGTTTTAAATCCATGTTTCTTTGCTCCACTACATACATCGAGTGCACTATGTCCACCAAGAACGCCTATAGTTATATTCTCAGGATTATATTTTTTGAGTATTTCTAAAATATCTTTTTGATTGATCATATATAGAAAAATTATTTGATATGCAAAACCATTCTAAGCGATTTTTGAATTTGCCACAAATTTACCCTAGTACTTTTTCTAGAATGTCAGACTCTATTGCCGTTTTTATATCTCTACAAAGCCTTCTTCCAGTACTCATTGGCTCATTGTATTTCAACCATGTATAAGGAGATCCATCTACATATGGATTTGTTCCGGCAACAATTCTTGCAGATATTTCAAATACATAATAATTGAGTTCAGGATCCACAACCCCTTCAAGACAGAAAGGCCCATAAAGTCCGCCATCTACTAATTCTTTTGAAGTTGCGATTACCTTATCTCCCATTTCAAAAATATTTGTAAGAAGAGATTCTCTAACGACTAGAGGAGTGTTTCCGGTAATGGTATATGTAGTGTGGATATTGGCTTCTACTTGGTCTTTTGCAGCGATACGTCCGATAGAGTCAGCATTTGATTCATATCTTTTATCAAATCCCATTATCTCAAGTTCACCGGTTAATCTGGAATAAAAATAATGAGTATAAACTGGAACTCCAACTATATATTCCTGAATTACATAGCCATCATTGTCAGGAAATTCTTTTATTCTTTCGTTGAATTCATGTTCATTGTTTGCCAAGAAATATCCTTGGCCACCTTTTGCTCCATGAAATTTTATAATTACTGTCCTGTCGATGTCAGAAGGTTTCTTTATGATTTTTGGTACTTTGATTCCAGCTTTTACTAACCATTCTCTTTGTTTTGTTCTGTCAGCTTCCCAAGGAAGTATAGCCCTAGTTCCATAGTGCATAGCCTTTATGTCTTTTGCTTTATCTGCGCCAACATGTGCAACAAATGATCCATGAGGAATAAGAATTGCATTCTTTTTTACAAGTTCTGGTTCAATTTTAAAGTAGTCCTTGAATGAATCTATACTGATAATTTCATCTGCTACGCCATATGAGATATATGGTCTCTCTGAACCTTTTTCGCAAATACAAATAGTCTTAAATCCTTCGTCATGAGCCCCCTTAAGCAACTGCAAAGCTGTATGACTGCCAAGTGTGGCTATTCTATAATCGTTAATATTCCCCATAAAATATAATGAAATTAAGTGCTGAATTTCGGTAATAGTACCAATAATAAGCTTTTTTGTCTATAAAATTTGGAAATAGTAAACGAGAAAAAGGTGTCAGAAATAATTTCTGCGACATTTGAAGACTTTTGTAGCTGAATAGTGGCTCAAAAGAAGTCAACAAAAGTCGAGATGAGCAGAAATTATTTCTGATGCCTTTTTCAAGGAACCTAAATAAACAAAACAGCCACCGCCAAAAGAATTCTATAAACAGCAAAAACTGTAAGGCTGTGTTTCTTTAAAAATCTCATAAGAAAGGCAATACTAACAATTCCAAAAATGAAAGAAGAGCTAAATCCAATTATTAAATTAGACATTTCTACAGGAGCCCCAAGCCCTTTCCTGACTTTTAAGAAAGTTAATAATCCAGCTCCTAAAATAGCTGGAATCCCCAACAAAAACGAAAATCTTGCAGCCTCTTCTCGACGTATACCTTGAAAAAGGCCGGTAACTATCGAAGCTCCAGATCTGGAAACTCCGGGAACTAAAGCGATTGATTGAGCGATACCTATTACCAAGGATTTTCCCCAAGTTAAGACCTTGAAATTATTATTGTAATATTTTTTATAAACCCATTCGCCAATAAGAAATATAAATGCGACAACAAGTATGTTTATGGCTACTTGATGAGGATTTCTGAAGTATGAATCAATTGCATCCCCAGCAAAAAGACCTAAAAGTACTGCAGGAATTGTTCCAATAATTATAAAAACAATCATTTTTCCATAGAAATCGGTAACCTTTAATTTTCCAATAAAAAGTCTGCCCAAAGCCTTTATCATTTCCCAAATATCTTTTCGGAAATAAAGAAAAATTGCCAAGAGTGTACCCATGTGTACAGCAACATCAAAACTTTTTAAGCTTTCAAAATCCAGTCCAAGAAAATTTTCAAGCAACACCAAATGACCACTGGAAGATATAGGCAGAAATTCCGCTATTCCTTGCACAGCTCCCAAAATCAACGCATCAAAACCGTTCATAAATATATTTTAATGTCTAAAATATCTCCTTCCGGAGAACACCATGCTGATTCCTAATTCATCAGCTCTACGAATAATTTCTTCATCTTTTATAGATCCACCTGGCTGAATAATAGACTTAACTCCATGTTCTATAGCAAGTTCCATAGCATCTGCAAAAGGAAAGAATGCATCACTAGACATCACAGATCCTTTTATTTTTTCGCCACCTTTTTTACATGCTATATCTACACTATCTACTCTAGACATTTGCCCGGCTCCGACGCCGACAACGACACTTCCCTTAGCCATTACTACCGCATTAGACATGACATGTTTTACAACTTTTGTGGCGAATAGTAGGGATGCGATTTCATCTTCAGTAGGTGCTTTTTTAGTCACAACTTTCAAGTCTGAAGGAACTAATTCATACATGTCTTTTGTCTGAATAAGTAGTCCTCCGGCAACTTTTTTGATATCAGTTTTATATAGATCAAGTTTTAGTGCCCCAACTTCGACAATTCTTAAATTTTCTCTAGTCATTAATCTCTCTAGCGCCTTTTTCTCATATGAAGGAGCAATGATCATTTCTACGAACATTTTTTCTTTCTTCATATAATCCACAATTGCAGAATTTACTTCTTGGTTGCATGCGATAACGCATCCAAAAGCTGAAAGTGGATCAACTTGATGAGAAAGCTCGAATGCTTTTTCTATAGTTTCTGCAGAAGCCACTCCACATGGATTATTGTGTTTAATCATCACTACAGTCGGTGTATGGAATTCTTTTACAAGTTCAAGTGCACTATCTCCATCAACGATATTATTGAAAGACATTTGTTTACCATGAAGTACTTTTGAATTTGTAATATTGGAATCTGTATTCTCTGGATTTCTAAAGAATGCGGCTTTCTGATGAGGATTTTCGCCATATCTTAAGCTTTCAACTTTTTCATAATGAAGATCCAAAAGTTCTGGCTCATCTAAGCTTAATCTGAAGAAATGTTCGATTCTGTCATCGTATCTATGAGTTAAAGTGAATGCTTTTCTAGCTAATTTTTTTCTTGTTTCAATAGTGGTGTCGCCATCTTTTTCTATTTCCATTAAGACTTTTTCATAATCATCTGGATCTGTAAGAATAGTCACAAATTTGAAATTTTTTGCAGAACTTCTGACCATGCTAGGTCCGCCGATATCTATATTCTCAATAATTTCTTCTTCTGTAGCGCCTTCACGTTCCATCGTTTGTTCGAATGGATAAAGATTAACTACAACCAAATCAATCATTTTAACGCCGTTTTTATCAGCTTCTTCCATGTGTTTTGGATTGTCTCTTAACGCTAGAAGTCCTCCATGAATTTTTGGGTGCAAAGTTTTTACCCTGCCGTCCATCATTTCAGGAAAACCTGTGTAATCAGAAACGTCAGTTACTTTTACGTGAGACTCTTTTAGTGTTTTTGCCGTACCACCAGTCGATAAAATTTCTATTCCTAGATTCTCAAGTTTTTTTGCAAAATCAACTACACCTGCCTTGTTTGAAACACTGATAAGTGCACGTTTAATCGCCATTTTTTGAAGATTTTACAGAGTAAATATTTCCCCCTAAGCCAGGAGAAATTTTAGATGGAAGCAAAATAAAGTCAAGAACATTAAGATGGATCATATCCACCCTTGCTCCAAGGATGACATCTAATGATTCTCCATAGCGATTTTAGGCCACCCCAGATCAATCCATGCTTCTTAATTGATTCATATGAATACTGTGAACAGCTAGGGTTAAATCTACAATATCCAAAAGGAAATAGGTGCTTATTTGGTCCGTGGTCATATGAAAAAGTTTTTTGATAACCACGAATTAACAAACACACGATATTTCGTGGGATGTGCCAGATAAATTTTAAAACGGCAAAGACTTTCATGAAACAAGTATAACAAGAATTAATAGCTTCGCAAAAATACCAATAGTAAAAACACCTTATTCTTTTCGAAAGCGAAGAAAACCTTATTCTAAAATGTTTTCTTAAAATTAGTAGTAATCACCAGGAACTTTCTTCACGCCATGATCGATAACCTCAAAATGAAGATGTATTCCGGTTACTCCATAAACACGACCAGTATTACCCATAATACCGATAACCTCTCCTTGGCTAACATGTTGACCTTCAACAACGTTTAGAGAAGTCATGTGTCCGTATAAAGTCTTAAGACCATTTCCATGGTCGATGATAACGTGATTTCCGTATCCACCACCATAAGTTCCGCTTGATGCTTTTATAACTACTCCATCTCCAGCAGCCCATATAGGAGGTCTATCTCTATCAGCAATATCGTAAGCGTAATGTCCTTTATGGAATCCTTGTGTAAGTCTTCCTCTTGTTGGGAATATAAATGGTTTAGCTCCTACAGGTTTTTCTGAAGAACCTTCAGCATTGATATATGTTCGAGATGCTCTTATAGGAGAATCAGCACGTACATTATTAGCAATTAGAGACTGTATTGGCTTAGCTCCAGGTAAATATAGAGCTTGTCCTTTTGTTAGAATTTGAGAAGTTAAATTGTTCTGTGCAAGTACGGCTTCAGCTGTAATCTTGTATTTCTTTGCAATCTTTTCAATAGTATCGCCTTTTTCAACTGTATAGCTAATTCCATCAACAGGAGGAATTAGAAGTTTTTGACCAATTCTTAAACTATTAACATTCATAATATTATTTGCCCACATAATGGTTTCAGTCCTGATTCCATATCTTTGAGCTATCAATGATAATGACTCTCCACTTTCAACTACGTGAACAGCTTGGTCTGTCATTCCTATTCTACTAGATTGATTAGTTTGAGGATTAATTTTTACAAGATAACCATTTTCATCAGAAATCAAAATATCTCCAGGAATAGCATATGCATTCACATATTCTTCCACATATCCACTATCAGCAGCAATGCTAGAAGCTCCAGGAGAAAAAGAAGATACAACCAAAATTCCGGCAGCAAGAATAGATCCATGTAGCAAAACTCTCTTTTGAGGAACAACAGGAAGAACTTCTTTTATATAGTGAGATACCTCTGCAAACGTTTCTGAAAGTTTTTTTACAACAAAGTTATTCTTAAGAAAACCAACAGGAGTCACAGCCCATCGAGCTAGATCCTGCAAGTATATTTTTAGCAGAGTAGCTTTCGAGAAGATCCTAAAATGTCTGGTTCTTCTTGCGAATTCATTTACCTCTAGTGTCGAGACTACAACGTTATTCATGCAATTACTTAATTTTTAATTTAGTATTCTCTTCTGAAATCCTTTTATATCCTCGTATTATTATGCCGAAGTTTTGTCACCTCGGGCAAACCCGATACATTGACATGTACGCAAAAATATGGTGACCATTTATTTCAAGAGTGTTTTGAGTGCCATTTTTTAATGGGAATAAGCCAAAAACAACTATTGACATTTTTTGGTGGCAAATATTTGCAAAAAACAAAAAGCTTGACTTCCTTGATGAAACATTGCACTTTGCTATTGAAAAAAAATAAGCCTTCTGTTAAATTCCCCCTGCATTTAAAAACAAGGTTTTCTGTTCTAGCGCATTTAGTCGCTAGGGCTACGAAATCTTTTTAGATTTTAATCCAAAGAAATATGTCAAACGAACTAGTCGTTTCTTATGAAATGATGATGATTCTCCGCCCAAATCTTGGAGAATCAAAAACGCAAGAATCCCTCAATGAAGTAAAAGCCTCTCTAAATGAAGCCGGTGGAGAGATTTTGAACGAGGATTTATGGGGAACAAGAGATCTTTCTTACAAGATCAAAGGAGAAGCACAGGGTTATTATGTGGTTCTAAATTTTACAATGGAACCAGAAGCAGTAAAAGCTCTTGAAAAAACTCTAGTATTGAACCAAGACGTAATTAGATTTTTGATAGTAAAAACTACAAAAAATTATGTTTTCAAGACATATGCTGAATACAAGGAAGAAGCTGAAAAAGAGGCTTCTATAAAAGAAGAAGCTCAAACAAAAGAAAAAGAAGAACAAGAAAAAAGAAACTCTCGTTCAAGAAGACCTGTTGCAAAAATGGAACAGGAAAAACCTGTAAGAGCTACAAAGAAAGTTGAAGAAAAAGAAGAGGAAGAAGCTCCAAAAAAACATGTAGTTAAAGCTAAAGTTGAAAAAGCACCAAAAGAAGAAGAGGCGGAAGTAGAAGAAGTGAAAGAAGAGAAGGAAGAGAAAAAATCTGCACCACGTGAAAAACTTTCTCTTGATGACGTAGATAAGAAGCTAAAAAGCATTATCGATGATCCAGATATCACTTTATAGTCTAATTTTTAACCACGAAGAACAATGAGATCAATCAACAAAGTAATAATAATAGGAAATTTAACTAGAGATCCAGAAATGAAAGCAACTGCAAATGGACAGGCTGTAACAACTTTTGGAATTGCTACTAATCGTGAATGGGTTACTACTGGAAGTGAAAGAAAAAAATCTACTGAATTTCATGAATGTGTAGCTTGGGCAAGATTGGCTGAACTATGCAATAATTACCTAAGAAAAGGAAAATTGGTTTATATCGAAGGTTATCTAAAAACAAGAAGCTGGGAACTTGAAGGTGGCGATAAAAAATTCAGAACTGAGATCGTTCTTCAGGATATGATTATGCTAGAAAAGAAATCTAGAGATGGTGAGCCTGAAGAAGAATTTATCCCAGAAACAGAAGAAAGTTTACCTCCAGTAGAAGAAACAACTGGAGAAAATATATTTTAATTTTTTAAACCCACAAAAAAATGCCTACATACAAGAATAGAAAATGCCAATTTTGCTTAGATAATGTAAAGAACATAGACTACAAAAATGTAGGACTATTGAGTAAATACAAGACTCAGTACATGAAAATAGTCCCAAAATACTACAATGGAAACTGCCTAGCTCACCAAAAAATGGTAGCTAGAGCTATCAAGAACGCGAGAATAATGGCAATAATGCCATATACGACAGGACAATAGTCCAGCGACAAAAGCCGTGAAACGCCACGGCAGTATTCAATTCCCAGAGTTTACAAGAAGGCCTTCTAATTGGAGGCCTTTTCTGGTATAATAATTAGATAAAAATATCAGTACACAAATAAACAAAAACAAAAATGATTAAAAGAATAAAAGAAAAAATAAAATTATTATCTGCTCGCAGGAGAGAAATGCGCATAGCAAATATTCCATCAGCATACGACAATGACATAGTTTCTTGGGTAACTCCGGAATACATCAGGCATGAAAGAGGACTTGTTTGGAAGATAGTTATGCCGATTATAGTAATTGCATCGGCGATTGCAGGATTTTATTATGACAATTGGACTTTTTCAGTTGCTATAGTGGCTTTGGCTATTGTTTATTCCCTTGTTCATTTGGAACATCCAAAAAATGTGGAAGTGAAGCTTTCCGATATTGGAATCAAAGTCGGAACGAGAGTTTTTCCTTATGGCAGGATTAAATCATTTTGGCTTATTTATGAGCCTCCATACGTAGAGACACTAAATTTTTACGCAAAGGGAAGTCTTACAGAAATGACGATCTATCTAAACGGCCAAGATCCATCACAAATTAGAGATTTTTTAATTAACAAAATCCCTGAGATAGAAGGCAAAACAGAAGCATTATCAGATATATTTTTAAGAATATTTAAAATCTAAATATATGGCACCAAAAGACGGACCAGAAGCAAAAACAGAACCAGTACCGCCAAAAAAAGAAGTTCAACTTTCTAGTGAATTACCTGATGAAATAAAAGATGAGATAGCTAAAGTAACGTCAGATATTGAATCTAGGATTGAGAAAACTGGCAGAACTGAAAGGTTCAAGTTGATGCAGTGTAATGCAGAAAAAGTGCTGGAAGATCCAATCAACGGATACACAGAGCAATACAAAAAGGCAAATACAATGCCTGAAAAACAACAGGTTTTGAAAGACTTAACATCTCATTTGGCAATTATAAAAGCCATTGTAGATTCTGTATGTCCAGAGGGAGTTAGAATGCGTGCCGAAGATCTTCAGAAAATTATAGATTACGGACAAATGTTAAGTGCAGATCCAAAGTACAAAGACATGAGAGATGCAGTTAGATGGAGAATGGGAATGCCGGTGGAAGGAGCTTCAAGTGTAGATTCAAAAGACGCAGAAAAAGCAAAAAATACTTTAATTACAGCGCTAAGAAAGGATGAAAAAGATCCTGAATTTGCATATGCATGTACATTGATTTCAGGGCTTGAAGATGGCAAAAAGATGGAAATCATAGGTTCATACTTAGTGACAGAATTAAAAATAGATCCATCGAAATTATCAGACATTTCTAAAGATCCAGCTCAAGCGGCAAAAGCAAAAACTCTTCTTGTAAAATTAAACAAACTTGGAGCAGTTTCTCCAATGGAAATAGAGCGTTTAGTGGGATCACAAAACATAACAGATAAAGAAAAATATGAATATTCGAAAGACTGGGATACAAAACGCAACATGGTTGAACTAAATAAATTTGTAATGGAATCGTCATATGGTGCAAGAAATACAGCTGAACAAATGCTAACTCTAAAAAACATCATTCTGTTTGTTGGAATGCTTGCTGGATCAGCTACTGTGGCCGCAAATATACTAGTGCATTTAAAGAAACCAAACGGTGAGGGATGGAGAAAAAGCCCAGAAGACATTATAAATGCTCTTAAAAATCCATATGTTGTTGGTGGAGCGGGAGTTGCATTTGCGTCTAAAATCGGAATGAGTAAAGGAGGATTAGATGAAGTTTTGGCAGATAAGGAAAAGGAAAAAGAAACTTATATGGTAAAAGATTTTCAAGCAGATCTAAATGCCAGTCCTGGATTTAGGCATCTATTTGAGGATGACAACTACAAAGGTCTAGAAATTTTATCGACTTTTGTAAACAAAAGGTCAGACCAGAAGAGTGGAGAATTCAAAGAAAAAGCAGTCACATTGGAACAATTCAAATTATATCTTGAAGAGAAAAAATCAGAACCGGGATATTCAGATGTTTTAAGTAAAATTGATGCAATGGGAAAAAATGAACATGAATCTGAATCTCTCGAAACAAGATTTAATAGATTCACTAAAGCCATTCACACTTTGAAAGTTGGTGGCGTAACTGCAGTTCAAAGTTACCAGAAAATTTGTAATGGAGAAAAAATAGTAATTCATAAAGACTAAAAATGATCACGCCAGAGACAATTAAAAATATGGCGAAAGCAGTAAATTTACATCCGATATGGACGGAAGGACTGCTTAAAGGTGGAGTATTCGGAGCTCAGGACAATGGATACAAAGGAGCGCATCTGTTTGCCAAATATGTGCAATATTTAAAAGACAATAATAGCGGAAAAGTCCCAGATGCAAGGTTGGAATCCGGCAAAACATCAAACGACTTTTTAGACTTTTTAAATAGAGAAAAAGAGGCAAAAAAATTGGATGCAACTGAGGAAAAATATTTCGACGAAATATCTCCTTTGATAAAAACAAAAATTGAAAATGAACATGTAATGAACAACAAAGAGGTCATTACTTTTGCAAAAGTTTTCGAAGATTTATTAGTAGATGAAAGTGGAAATTCTCAGATAAATATTATCGGTCCAAAATATGCAGAATGTCTACAAAAAGCCAGAGGATATTCTGAAGTGAGAGAAGAAGAAAAGACTGACAGTAAGCCATCTTTTCAAATTCCAAAGATTCAAAAACAATCAACTCCAGAAGCAAAAAAACAAGAAAAAGTAGACACTTCTTCTTATGGATCATATTCAGGAACTTCGACATATACTCCTGATTCAGGAGTAGCTCCAATTCCGGTAGAACTTCCGGAAAAATTAAATCTTTCAAACATTGCCAACGGAAATATTCTATTAGATCAGTCTACAAAAGCAGTAGTTCTTCAGACGGTTCAGTCAGTTGGAACTGTCGTATATTTTGCAGTAAACAAAGAGAATGGAGACTTAACAGAAATGCAATCTTCTCCATCAAACACAAAAAATTTAGGATCGATAGAAAATTATCATTTTAAAATAGGAGATTTAACAATAATTGAAGAATACAAAACGGTATCTGGAATAAAAAAGATATACGAGTCAAAAGGAGAAGGGAAAAAAGCCATAGATCAATTAATATCTGAAACATTAAGGCAAAAACAAAAAACTCTAGATGACGAACACGACAGGGTAGAAGAGTTAATTGCCGTTCATAGAGGAGATATAAAGATTGGCGAAATAGACTCTGTTTATGTAGATCAAGATGGAGTATTAATCGCTAAATATTCGCTCGATGTTAATGGAGAAAAAAGTGAAAATCTTATTTTGCAGGTTAGGATTTCTCCTGAAGGAGAAGCCGTTTCTTCGATAATAAACAAGCACAATGGAGAAATGGAAGTTTTGAATAGTGGAAGCAAAGAAGAAGATGCAGCGAACTTATGGGGAGCTGTAAATTCTGGATATGTTCCTACAAAAACTCCAACAGTCAACGTAGGAAAAGGAACAGGAAATGTTTTCACTGGTGAAAATCCAGGACTTGTTCAAGAAAAATTAGGATATCAACTTCCTAAATCTGGAGAAATACCACAAACAAATCTAGGAAAATTTTCAGTAGAACCTCAACATTCAAGGGCAGCTTTAAATTTACCTTCAGAAATGGGAAGTAAATTAGCTGAAATGAATGTTCCAAATCAAAGAAAAGTATGGAATATACCACGACTGGGCGAAAGAAGACTTTCTACTGCCCCAATGACCAACAGACCAAATCAAAAAATAAATCAGCAAGAACAACCAGTAGACGGAAAACCAGAAAACCCTGAAAGGGGAAAAGGTGCATCCAGAGAGCTTGCAAAAGCCGGAGCAGGAACCGGGACAGCACCAAAAAAAGGAGGCAAATTTGTAAAAAGATTCGGAGTTTGTACTGGAGGAGTTTGTGGAGCTTTTTATTGGCTTGATGGTGGAACTAGTAGCGCTGAAACATTTCATGCAGTTCACAACACAGCCACAGGAATTATTAAAACAATTATTTCATTTTTTTTCTAAAAATATAAACAAAAACAAAAATGTTTACGAAAAATAAAACCCAAAAAGCAAACAAGGGTACAAAAAAGTTCATAAAAAAAGCTATACTTGGCTTTTTCTTAGGGCTGCTGATCTTCATAAATTCACCAATGGTGATGACTATGGTAGTACACACAGAAAAACAGGTGGCATTTGCTAAACCGCCAGAGACGCCGGCAGCGCCAGCTCCAACCACAGATTCATCTAAATACATGACAGATGAAACTTCAAAAATGCTTATTTTTGAACAAGCATTAAATAAGATTCTGTGGCCATTATTGATGCTTATAGGAGGACTTATGGACAACAGCATTTTGTTTGGTAGTGGTATGGAAGCGACACTCCGAGAAATTTGGGTGCCAATTCGTAATATAGTAAACATTTTCTTTGTTTTGGCGCTTGTCGGACTGGCAATCTACAACGTACTTGGAATAGCAGAAGACAATACTGCACTAAAAACATTATTGCCGAAAATTATTATAGGACTTATTGCGGTAAATTTTTCATTCTTGGGAATAAAGGTTTTCTTGGATGCGATAAATGTTCTTACAACTTCGATATTCGCGCTACCTTTGACATTAAATGTAACTCAAAGAGTAGATATTAATGACACAGAAATTCAAAAAAAGATTTGTGCAGCGGTAAATGGATTGTCATACAGCGAAGTGGGTACAAAATCAGAAGCTGATGTTAAGAGCATGATTGAAGTAAAGATGGCTGCGATTTTGGGAAAAGAGCTTGGGGGAGACGCAAGTGGACTCACTGTAGCGGCTATAGAAGCTACAGTTCCAGATGCAAAAAAACCAGAATTCAAGACAAAACTAGACAACTTGAAAAAGAATAATATGTGTGAAGGACTTAAAATCAGAGACGACAAAAAAGCTCTTTGGCAGAGTTTTGATGGAAATAATGCAGCTTTGGCTTTAGCAGTAAATACAGGAAGTATTTTAAATTTCTCAGATATAAGCATAAAGGATATTGAAGGAGATCCTGAAAAATTATTTATAAGTGTTATTTTTAGTATGTTGATGTTCTTGCTTTATGCAATTTCATTTGTGGCACTGTTTGCAGTGTTACTCGGACGTTTGGCTGTGATGTGGGTATCTATAGCGCTTTCTCCGGTATTGATAATCATTATGTTTATTCCTTCAATCAAAGATAACTTGAAAGCTTTAGGCGAAATAAATGATAAGTTTATGACAAATGCTGTTGCTCCAATTCCGATAGCATTATCTCTAACTATAGGATGGATTATGCTAAATGCTATCAAGGGAACAAGCGGTTTTTCCAGCGCAAGCGGATATGGTGCAATGGATACAGGAATGGGAATCCCCGTTGTGGGATTGAGTACATTACAAGACTTGATAGCTTCGGCAGGTACATTGGCCGTAGTTTGGTTGGGAGTATTTGGTGCAGCAGAAGGAACAATTGCAGGAGGATTTACAGGTGCATTGAAAGGTGCGGCAGAAGGATTTGGAAAGTTCATTGGAACTGCTCCATTCAGATTCTTGCCACTTGTACCTATTAGTCTTAAACCTGGTGAGACAGCAGAGAGATTTACTCCTTCAGCAGTACTTGAATTATTCAAAGACACTACTAGAAAAGCAGGAATGGGAGATCAAACTCTTGTTAATAGGATAAATGGTGTAAATCCATCGGTCGCAATTCAAAAAGCAACAACTAAGGAAGATCTAGCAAAAGGATTAAAAGACCAAGAAATAATACGTAAATTAGAATCGGGTCAAGGGGCAGGGGATTTAGCCTCATTTAGAGGTAACACTCATTATAGTGAACTGAAAGGAGGAACAGTGTTTAAGGGGTTAGTAGATCAAGCTATAGCTGAAGAAAAGAAGACACCTGGAAGTTCTGCTGCAACTCAAGGAAAAATCGCAAAAATGTTAAGAAATAAAACTGAAATTAGTGAACTCGATAATTTAGCTCTACAAGATAGTAGAGCAACACAGCCTCCAACTTTAGGAGGAGAGCCAAAGCCCGATGCAAAAAAAACAGCAGGCAAAGAAACGAAAAAACCTGAAACACCACCGGCAGGAACGCCTCCGATAGCACCAGTAGCAGGAAATCCAGGTCAGCCAGCTCAACCAGTACAACCACAAGTTGGATCACAAGTAAAAGTAGAACCACCAAAGCCAAAGCCAAAAGATTCAATTCAAGTAGGTGGCTCAACATACAAATTGGCAGGAACTTCTGGAGATGTAGCCTATTATGCTAGAGAAGGAAAAGTATATACAGCTACAAGCCTAGCAGGAGTAGCCGCCGGCCAAGCACTGACCCCAGAAACAAGAGTTCCTTCAGACATTCAGTCGACAGCTGATTCTCAAAAAGCAAGCGACGCCATAATCAAGGAACGTGCAGAAAAAGCACGAAAAGAGGCAGCAGCAAAAGCACCCAAATTAACATTAAATAATGTTCAGCCACCAGCCGACGAAGCTAGTGGAAAGAAATTCCCTCCTGATGGAGGTGGAGGCCAACAAATGGCTGCTTAAAAAAATCCCACACTCGACAATTCAAAATTAAAAACCTAGAATATAAAAAGTAACTTAAGTCTATGAACATAAATCCAGAGGAAGACAAAAAGGAACAAGAAAAACCTCTGACTCCGTATCAGGAACGTCAGATGAAAGACCTTGCTTTGGACAAAGACCTTTTCAAAGGTAATTCCATAGATTTACGTGTGCTTGATCGTTTACACAAGAACAAGAAATTAAAAGACAATGCAGCGAAATATGCAGGTACTCCAAGTGATTTGAGCGATCCTTATTACCACTACATAAATGCTCTTCGAAAAGGGCATTTCACAAAAGGTGGATTGAGATCGGTTCGTTTACTTGAAGCTCTATCGAAAGGCGATCACGAAAAGAAAAAAGCACAAGAAATTTTAGAAAAAATATTCAAGTCAAATAGCGCTTTAAGTGAAAAAGCAGAGGACTCTTTTATAGCAGAATTAGATCGTGCGCGTGCGGAGGATTTCATTCAAAATCCAGACGCCATGATGGCAAATACAAAAACTGCCGCAGAAGAAATTACGACAGAAGCAGATCGTTTAGATATAAAAAGTCGCATTAGTATTGTAACAGAAGATACAGATGAAAGAACTATGTTTGAACTTGGTCCATATCAGGTGAAGTGTCCAGATAGGATGCTTGTTCAAAAACTAAATGCTTTTGCAGAAGAATTCAAAACTCTTTCAGAAGTTTACAAAGAAATTTTTGAAGAATGGGATGGCTTAACCGACAAGCTTGTAAAAGGAGTTTCAGATGTTGAAAGAAAGAAAATAGAAGACAAATTAGAAGCTATTGGTAAAGTGAAGTTCAACATAGAAAAGCGCATGTTTGAGCTAAAAAAAGAGTCAGAGCCATACAGAAAAGAATACTTAACTTGGGCAAAAAAACATCTAGAGAGATTTAGATCTCTTAGCAGATTCCAAAGAATGTCTGGAGTAGATTTACGAAGTGGAAAAGATTTACAGAAATGGAAACTTGATATCGAATATCACACTGGAGAAAATTCAGATTCATCTTCATTAGGTGGAATTGAAGCAGACAAGAAAACTGGAAAAGCAAAGAGAATGGAAGGAGTAATTCATATAGAAGAAGTATATTTCGAAGATGAAGAAGACGAAGAAGATCCAAGTAGAAATACAGCAAATACAGAATTCCCTGGCCGTTTAATGGTAAGGTATCGTGAAGACGACAATCCTGAAGTTATGAAGGAGCCATACATAAATTTCGTTCATTTATTGGATGGAGTTGGCGCACACGAGGATATAAAAACGGTAGCAGAAATGGAGGATGCTTTGGGAATGAAACCTCCTTTGAAGAAAGGGGATGTATTTCGAACAAGGAGATTAGTAACTTCAGAAGATGGAAAAACTCAAAATTATCAAGTGTTTGAATTCACAATAGAAGACGTAATTACAGAAAAAGGAAAACAGCTAATAGTTCTAGATAAACATGTAAAAACTTTAGATAAAAAACGTCTTTCAGACGCAGTTCATCCAGCCTTATATTTCGATAGATACGCAAAGAATTTTACACCTGGAGAATTTGCAAAATTGATCAGACAAGACGGATATAAGAGAAAAGGTGAAGGTGAAGAAGATATGTGGAACAAAGATGTAAAAGTTTCTGTAGAAGATGGTATAACACTAGAAGAGGAAGCTGCAAGAAGAGAAGCTGAAGGATATCCAGATGAACCTTACGATGACGATTATGTAATTGAAAGAATGCCTCGTGCATATGGTTTAGCGGCAGTAGATGTGACAAATAAACATGGAGCAGGAACTGCGCCAGCCGCAGGTCCAGCAGGAGCACCACCAGCCCCTGGAACTGTCCCAACAGCTCCAGTAGCGCCAGCAGGAGCCACACCGGCACCTGGATCTACGCCTCCTGGTCCACCTACGGCACCAACTTCCACACTTCCACCAATCCCAGAATCTCCAGATGATATGCCATCAGTGCCGACTGCATCAACTCAAGTACAGCACGATGAAGACGAAGAAGACTTGCCACCAATTCCTGAAGAACCACCTCACAGTGGTGAACCAAAAACAAGAGAGTTCAAATCTGAAGAAGCCCACGAAGAAGCTTTACCTTTTGAAAAAGTTCACAAGGTTGGAAATATGCATATGGGTGAAGATAATTTCTTATCAAGATTGTGGAGAGAAACAAGAGTTTTAAGTGTTGATGATTTCTGGAAATGGGGAAAATCTATGTATGAATATTATGAAAGACGTTGGGAAAGATACCAAAAAGAAAAGTATTCAGTTGTTGGTAAAAATCTTCCATATTTCGCACCTGAAATGGAACGTATTCATCAGGCCGCTGAAAATGAAGAAGTACATCACTTTAAGGAATCCTTCGATTTAAAAGGTATATTCTTCATTGAAGAAAGATTAGCAAAAACAAATAACAAAGATGAACTTAAAGCATGTATCGAAGTTTTGATAGATAAAGGTGAATGGAGATTAGATAATCTACATTTTTGGGAAAATTTAAATACAATGGTTGATCCAAAATATTATGTTCCAATCCCAAGAAACGGAGATCCATATACATTAGTGGATGAGAAGACTGGAAAAACAGGATTCGATTATCTTGAGCCAGCTATAGATTCTCTTTGGGGAGAAGGAACGTATGCTGAATTTTTCGCTAAGAATAAAGGAAATTTCGAAAGTGGTGCGAAAAAATTCTACGAAAAAGGAAATGAAATGGAAGGAGATGAACGTGGTCACACAGGTAGACTAAAAACACTTTTGAGCATGCACAAACAAGGGTTATACGTAAGTCCTCATGAATTTGAGGGAATGATTCGTCATGCTATAGACTATGGAAAATCAGACATGCAGACGAAACTTTACTATATGGTAGCTGGAGTAACAGCAAAAAATCCACATGGCCACACTATCTTGAGTTTCGATCGTATTGCCCATATAAATTCCGCATTACTTCCAAAGTTTCCATTACTTGATTTCATGACACGTAGAGCTCCACGTCCTGGAGGAGGAAGTCATAGATTTACCAAAGATGACTACGAAGTATGGATGAAAATATTTGATGGTGGAGATCCAACAAACTGTGAACCAAATCAGAATGTTGACGATTTCTTGTGGAAATATGTTTCAGTGGATGACAAGATGATCACTCGTATCAATAAAGCTATTAGAAATGGAGAAAATCTTGATCACGACGATATGTTCATGTACTTACCTCCTGTCAGTGAGGGAGTTATTGATAATGCATGTCGTGCAATTTCAGGTAGCAAAAAAGCCCTAACTCAAGAAGGTTATGCAAATGGATTTCCAGGATTTAGCCAATACATGAAATCTCTTTCTGAGAATGGTCACAAAAATAGATTAAAAGAATCTATAAAGTCATACGTGAGGTTTATGGGAATCATGACAAACCGCTACGACAAGGGAAATAGTGGACTTGCTCGTCTGGATGACAACATGCTTAGAGATTCAACTGTAGTGTCTGATTATCCACCAAATTTCTTCATCAAAGAATGTAATCAAGCGATTAGAAAAGTTATTGCAGCATATAGCGATCATCCACAATATGCAGAACTTTCAGACAAAGTTGACAAGATATTTGATTGGCAAACAAAGGATATCAGAAGTGATAAAGCAGAAGCAGATAAGCAAAAAGCTATAGATTACGCTTTCGATACTTTTGGAAAAATATTCAATGAAGTTATCAAGAGTGACAATGGAGAAAAAATGATGACGATAGTTAAAGGCGAAAATCTTTATGGTATGCCGGACTACATTCCAGCGGCAGAAAAAGAAAAACGTAAACAAGAAAAAAGCTCTAGATACGACGACGATCAAAGACTTGATTAGTGATTATTTCGCAAGAGGATCAAGTTTTTTCATCATGTCTAATAATTCTGAAACTTTCATTGGTTCCTGTTTTTTTGTTGCGTAGTCTCTGACAGTAACAGTTTTATCAGCTACTTCTTTTTCTCCTACGACCAACATGTAAGGAATTTTTTTCATTTCAGCAGAACGTATTTTCTTGCCGAGAGTTTCATTTGAATTATCAAACTCTACTCTAATACCGTTTTCTTTTAATTCATCAGTAACTTTTTGTGCATATTCATTGAACTTTTCAGAAACGCCAAGCACGATAGTTTGCACAGGAGCAAGCCAAGCAGGAAATGCGCCAGCATAATGTTCAATCAAAAATCCTATAAATCTCTCATGAGTTCCAAGTGGAGCACGATGAATACATAGAGGTGTTTCTTCTTTTCCTTCCTCATTTGTATAGACTAATCCAAATCTTGCAGGCACCGCAAAATCCACCTGATTTGTAGCAAGTGTAAACTCTCTTCCTATAGCACTCCAAACTTGAACGTCGATTTTTGGGCCGTAGAAAGCCGCTTCATTCGCTACTTCAACAAAAGGAGTTTTAGTTTTTATAAGAACTTCTCTAACCATGTCCTCAGTTTCTTTCCAAAGTTTTGGTTCATTTACATATTTCTCTCCAAGTTTTGCAGGATCATGAGTAGAGAATCTCATTACATATTTTTCGATTCCAAAAATTTTGAAATAGTTCAAATACATTTCATTTACAGCATGAAATTCAGACTCAAATTGTTTTTTAGTACAATAAATATGAGCATCATTCATCTGTAAACATCTAACTCTCATCAGTCCAAAAAGCTCACCAGTCTGCTCAAAACGATAACATGTGCCATATTCAGCGAGACGTAGTGGTAGGTCTCTATAACTCTTTGGTTCAGCTGCAAAAATCTTGTGGTGATGAGGGCAATTCATAGCCTTTAGATAATATTTAACTCCTTCATCAAGAACCATTGGAGGGAACATAGTCTCTTTATAGTAAGGCAAATGTCCACTCTTCAAGTACATGGATTCTTTAGCCAAATGTGGTGTGCGAACTCTTTTATATCCGCCTTTTGCTTCCATTTTTTTCGCCAAGTTTTCAATTTGTTCGATCAAAATTCCGCCATTTGGAAGCCATAGTGGAAGACCTGGGCCGACGTCATCATCAAAACAAAATATGCTTAATTCTTTCCCAAGTTTTCTATGATCTCTTTTTGCGGCTTCTTCCATCATTTTTACATGATCATCCAGTTCCTGTTGAGTCTCAAAACATAGTCCATAAATTCTTTGTAACATAGGTCGATCTGAGTCTCCCCTCCAATATGCACCTGCGGTATGAGTGAGCTTGAAAGCTTTAATTTCACCAGTTTTATCTACGTGAGGACCTTCACATAAATCTACAAACATTGGTTTATTGTCGTTTTGAGAAACATTCTCATAAAAGCTAATACTTTCGCCCTGTGAAATATATTCTTTAGCCAATTCTATCTTGTATTTTTGACCAGTCTTTTCTAGAAATTCTATAGCTTTATCTCCGGGTTCTTCTTTTCTTACAAACTTTTGATTTTGTTTGACGATATGCTTCATTTTCTTTTCTAGAAGGGGTAAATCTTCAGGTATCAAAGTTCTTGGAAGTTCAAAATCATAATAAAAACCGTTGTCTATAGTAGGTCCTATTCCAAGTTTTGCGTCTGGAAACATTTCCATTACCGCCTGAGCAAGGATATGAGAGCAAGAGTGACGCATTTTTTCTACTAAAGAATAATTTGTTTTGTCTGCGTATTTAGAGGCCATGATAAATTGAGTTAGATTATTAATGGAAAATCGTTTAAAATCGCCGTTGAAAGGGTATTTTAGAGGCACGTGGCTAGCAAAACAGAGTTTATCATTCGAATTTATTAACTGCGCCAAAAATATAGTATGAAACTGCTTAAACTTCAACTTAAAAATTTCAGGAATTATGCCGATTTTGAGCATAATTTTGATAAAAATAAACCTCTGACTATCATTCATGGCGAAAATGGCCATGGAAAGACAAATTTACTTGAGGCGATTTACGTGCTTTCCATCGGTAAATCTTTCAAATCTATAGTTCACGAGGACTTGCTTAAATGGGATATGGATTTTTTGAGAGTAGTAGGTGAAGTAGAAAAAGATGATGAAATAAATACATTCGAAGTTTTCTATACGAATTATCCATCAAAAAAAAAGAACTTCAAAAACAATGGAGTTTCGGTGAAACAGAGTAACTACATAGGAAATTGTTTGACGGTTTTATTTCAGCCGGAAGACCTAAATATCCTTTATCTAAGCCCGGAATTGCGTCGTAAATATGCGAATATACTGCTTTCTCAAGTAGAAAAAGCATATTTAAAAGCGCTATTTGATTATCAAAAAACTTTGAAACAAAGAAATGCTTTACTCGAAGAAATTCGAAAAGCAAGATTTACAGGGCTTCCAAAAATTGAGATGAAAAGACTTTTAGATGATCTCAACGCATGGGATGAAAAAATTATAGAGTCCGGCTCTTTGATTATTGAAAGAAGGATATTCTTGGTGAAGTTTTTAAATAAGAATTTGGAAAAGATATATCAATCAATTTCAGGAGAAAAAGAAGATATTTTTGTAGAATATAAAACTGCTGTCATTCCAGCGAAGGGGGGAATCTCATCCAATGAAAACATACAGGAATCTTATGCGAAAATATTAGAATCTCAGCGCGAAAAAGACATTCTTCAAGCAAAAACAACTATAGGTCCACATCGTGACGACCTAATATTTTATATAAACAACAAAGAAATAAATCTGTCTGCATCCAGAGGGGAATTCCGCACTTTGCTATTGGCAATCAAACTGGCAGAGATAGATTTCATAAAATCGGTGACAAAGGAAACCCCGATTTTACTGCTGGATGACGTGTTTTCAGAGCTGGACAAGAATCGCCAAAACAAGCTTCTAAAGGTGATTAGTGATTGCCAGACTATTATAACCACAACAGATCTAGAAAATCTCGGAGATTTGGGACAAGAAAGCGCAGCTAGCGCACTTGTTGAGATGTAAAATCTGTGTTATAATATACAGAGGTAATAAAAACAAAATAAAAACAAATAATGCAAAATCTTGATAACGCATTTTGGCAAGTTGCTGGATCGATATTCCTGGCATTAATTCCTGCGTATATTTGGGGATATATTTATTACAAAAAAAATCCGGAAGATAGAAAGCTGACAGCTTTGACGTTTTTACTTGGAGGATTGGCTGTTTTCCCAATCATTTTATACAAGATGTCTTGGAAGTATGTTCCATGGTTAAACGCGTTCAAGATAGCGGATCAATACAAAGATGATTTTATTAACGTGTCTGAGTTGATCAGTATTCCTTTGAGTGTGATCATTACTTTCATGATTGTTGGAGTTATAGAAGAGTTGATGAAATTATTCTCTGTAAAAGTTGCAGATGACGATGAACAATTTAGAAATATAGATGACTCTATAGAATTTTTTATTATTGCGGCGTTAGGTTTTTCATTCACGGAAAACATTTTGTATTTTTACAATATTTGGCAGATAGAAGGGCCTTCTCACATTTTCTTGCCATTCTTATTTAGGTCTGCATTCTCAACTTTTGCTCATATTATGTTCTCTGGAATTTTTGGTTATTACTATGGAATTGCACATTTTGCAAAGCCTATTCTTCAGGAAGAAATAAGAGAACATAGGCATCATTGGACAAAAGTTCTTCATAAGATTTTTAATTGGAAAAGTGAAAAAATGTTCCATCAAGAAAAAATCCTTGAAGGCACAATTATTGCTGTAGGATTACATGCTATATTCAATATTTTTCTAGAAGTAAATCTAACTTTTTTAATAGTTCCATTCTTGGTTGGAGGTTATTTAACCTTGAATTATTTATTTGCAAAGAAAGAAGACCGCAAGAACTATAATAAGCTTTATAGAGGCGTTAGAAATCATCCTCATTTAAAGAGTGGTGTTCACTTC
>Ga0172369_10000176_pt1 | contig 90943 bp, 65 predicted proteins | sample LakKiv25m_FD_114539 | JGI IMG/M metagenome (GOLD analysis project Ga0172369, IMG submission 114539) | Freshwater microbial communities from Kabuno Bay, South-Kivu, Congo - kab_022012_11.25m | ecosystem: Environmental > Aquatic > Freshwater > Lake | place: Democratic Republic of the Congo... | reverse complement strand
TGCTGTGTTTTCCAAACTAACAGTTGTACCTGTAATATCAATTCCTGTACCTTCAGTATAAGTTGTGTTATCATCTGCCTGTGGCTCCCAGCTGTCACCATCCCATTTTAATACTTGTCCACTAGCTGCTCCTTTATCTGATATTGTCGGATTTGGATATGTACCCGTTAAATCGCCTCCTGCACTGCCTCCGGGGGCTGTACCCGATATTGTAACATTACTTGCCGCTGTTAATCTTCCCTGTGCATCAACTGTAAATGTTCCGACTTGTGTTGCACTTCCATAGTTTTCAGGAACTACTGTCGTATTTGCCAAACCGATTGGATTTGCTGTTGTTCCGGAACCTGTAATTGGATTTGCTGTTACAACAGTGCTCAACTCGTCTTCTGAAGGAACCCATTCAGTTCCGTCCCATTTTAACACATTGCCTATACTTGCTCCTTTTTGTGCAAGCTTAGGATTAGGATAATTTCCTGTTAAATCACCTCCTGCAAGTCCGACAAATGGAATTTGTATATTTGGGTCTAATTTATCAATTGTAATTGAACCTGCCTTAATACCAATTTGTGTATTGGGTCCGTAAGGATTTATTATATCCATTGTTCCATCGGGAGAACTAATTGTATCTACTGAAACACCTGAGCTAAATTCTATATTATTTCCATTAGTTTTAATTTGGAGCTTATTATCTCCCATTAAAAATATTCTCCCGGTAAGGTCATTTATACTCAATACTGCACCGGTAGCATCTGAAGCAAGTGCCTTCGATATATTTGAAGTGTCAGAATAAAAAGCATAAGGAACAGATGTGAATGGTATCCTTGGATTAAAAGAATCAGTTCCGTCACAGGTCGCTCCAACCCAATATTTTTTTCCAAATTGCAGTATAATTGGAGTTGAATTACCTAGTAAAACATCAAATATTCCAGATTCGGTGATGACATCATGCTCTTCACTCCAGATAGGATTACCACCTATAAAGCTATCATAGATGGAAATTATCATTTTATGTGGACCATTCTGTATCGGGCTGTTCAAAGTGTCCATTAAAATACCTTGAAAAGATATAATTTTGGGAACTTGCGCACATACGGAATTTGCTTGTAGTGATAGTAGCAACAATATTATCAATACAAAAATGTAACTTTGAAAATTTCTTCTCATCTTTATACCTTTCATATACATATTATCAATTTCAAAAAAAAATCATTATATAATTAATCAAATATCATACCAGTTTAATTTAATTGGTACTTTCAAATTATTTATATAATTTATAGTACGAATAAATTCGACAATGATTTCAATTATTAAGTTAAAAAATATTAATAAAACTTCTATTAATTAATATTATTATTTATTTATTAACCTTAAAGTAATAATTAATTTTACAAAATTAATAAAAATTAATCAATTAATTGAAATTATTTGTATTTTTGTTATTATTTTTTCTTAAATTTTATAGAATTAAGAAATATATAAAAGATTTATATTCTTTAATTTATTTTAAATATTTTTGATTTTTATTGTATTCAAAAAAAATTATTTTATGAAAAATTGTACTATTATGAAAATGAAATTACTATTAAGAATATTTATTGGATTGCTTTTCACCATAAATATATTTGCCCAAAAACAGGGGGCTGAACTACTCGATTCATTACTTATCGAACTACCTAAGGCAGCAGAAGATACTAACAAAGTAAATCTCCTTGCTGAAATTTCTTATAACTACAGAATATTGATTCCGAAAAAAGGAATTGAATTTGCAAATCAAGGCGTTGAATTAGCAAAAAAAATCAACTGGAAGATTGGTCTTGCAAAAAATTACAATTCTCTAATGCAAAATTATTGGGCTATTGGTAATTTCAATATGGCTTACCAAATGTTTGAAAATCAAGTAAAAACAGAAAATGAGATTGGTTTGAACCAACAAGAATTAACTTCCAAGCTGAAAGATGTAAATGCCATTTTTACTTATCCGACTTCGGACTACACCAATTTAACAAATGAACTGAGGAATTACCTCAATGACTTAGTGCTTTACTTAAAAGAGAATCCAAGTATCGTTTTAACTATTGTAGGACATTCTGACAACTTTGGTTCCAGAACCCAAAATGAAACAAGAGCAAAAGTAAGAACTGAAACTATTGTTAACTTTTTAACTAGTAACGGTATTTCCAAAAAAAGACTACTTGTTCACTCTAAGGGTTCACTTGAACCTGTCGCAAATAATGATACTGAGGCAGGTCGAAAAAAAAATCGAAGGGTTGAAATAAAAGCTCTAAGTAAATAAAACAAACTTATCAGAATTTATATAACTTTATTATAAAGCAAATACATAGCGTTGGTTAGTAAAAAAGAAAATAAGATATATGAGAGTGACGTGAACAACGGCACTACAAAAGACTTCCAGATAACAGACCATTTGGGAAATGTGAGAACAATAATAAGTAAAAAAGTTGTGGGTGGCGAAGTTTCTGTCAGCAGTTACGATTATAAACCCTTCGGTGATACGCTTTGGACTAGGTCGGGAAGCGAGAACCGGCTTGGTTTCATTGGCAGAGAAAGAGACTACGAAAACAACTACTTCGCTTTCGGTGCACGCAACTACGACAGCGAGACAGGTCGCTTTTTGTCAGTTGACCCACTGTTCGAGGCATTTCCGAACCAAACGCCATACCATTATGCTTACAATTCACCGATACAATTCAAAGACCCAAGCGGACTGGCACCGGAGGAGGAGAAGAAGGAGAGGGTGATGCACAATCTTACAATGGAAGACGTTTGGCAATATATGTGTATTAACATATCATCCAGTGAAGTAACTGATGAGGCAAATGAATGGAATTCCTTTTATAGCTATCAATCAGCATTAGGTATGTATGGCAAATTTTCTTGGCGAAGTCATACACCTGCAAGTCCATGGGCATATCAAAAGTGGTTAAATTGGTCTTGCTGGGGTAGATTTGATTATTCATTTGGCAATGGAGCATGGCGACCAAATTTAAGCGAATTAATGCGAGACAAACAAGGACTTTTTGATGGGCATCCTCCATTACAACATAACAATGAAACGACTAAACCAAGGTTAGGCACTATTGGTGGTGGCGGGTTATTTGAGAATAATAAAAGATATAATACTGAATCACCTTTATCCAATATTTTTGGATATCCTTTCTCATTTGGTGCTCAAGTTTCAGGTAAAATTTCCAATATTGGTTTTAGTTTGAATATTGTAAGTTATAAAAGTGATGGAACACCCTACCAAGATGTTTCTTTTAGTGCTTATTTTGTTGGTCTGCAATACGAAGTTGATTATCCTGGAATTTATTCAAACAATCTTTCAGAACCATTCAAATATTCAAATTTAACTCTTACACTATTTGGATTTAATTTTACTTGGACAAGAACATGGTCCTTTGAGAATGGTTGGAGTAATTTTTCTTATTCAGCAGAAAGTTTCAGTTACCAATTAATAGATTTTGGTTTAATAGGAAGAACTACAATCTCAATTAATATATCACAATATTATAAATGGGCACAAAAAAATAATGCAAATTTTTTGGGACCCAAAGAATGGTTTATTAATAAATGGTAGAAAATATTAAGGAGAATAATAATGAAAATATTTTTTAAAATTAATCCAATTGTAATTATTTCTGTTTTTTTAATATTGTTTTTTCTTATGTTTATTCCTAATATTTTGACATTTTCAATTAAGTTTTTAATATTCACTGAATTTGTAACACTTTTTTTATACAGTTGGTTTTTTTCAATAGTTACGGTTATAAATAAAAGCTATAATTATATTAGTAAATTTTCTTATTTCTTCTTTGTAATTAATTTGATATTAAGTTGGTTATGTTTTAGTCTAATATTATTTTTATTCAGTTATTATTTATTACCGGTTTTAAATCATGTACAAATTACTGATATGAAGGAATTCGATCATTATTTTAACTTATATCTTAGCCCTTTTATATTAATTATAATTTATTTGATTTTGATTAGTTTCTTTTTGTTTTTCATAACTGCTAAATCTATTATTTCAATAGAAAGAGAAAAAAAAGTAAGTGTAGATGAATATTTTTCAACCGCATTAATTTTGATGTTTTTTCCATTTGGATTTTTTCATATTCAACAAAGAATAAACATTATATCAAAAAAAATATTTAACGAGGGTTGAACAAAAAATGAATAAGAAATTCATGAATGAGCTGGACTACGAGAACAACTACTTTTCTTTTGGAGCCCGCAACTACGACAGCGAAACCGGTCGCTTTTTGTCTGTTGACCCGCTCTTTGAAGCATTTCCGAGCCAAAAGCCATATCATTATGCGTACAACATTCCCATGCAGTTCAAAGACCCGTCGGGTTTGGCACCGGAGAAGGAGAAGAAGGAGAAGGTGATGGCAATGGAGGATGTTTTAAGTACTTACTATCAAATTAGCAATTTGTTACGAATGGTTACAGAAGATTTTCTTTACAGACAACAACTATTTGCAGAAGATATTGACCGAAGGGTTCTTGCTTACGATATTAGAGATGCTATAGAAAATGAGGATTGGGGAAAATTATTTATGTATACCGGAGGGAGTGCGTCTGTCCGCAAAAATCCAGATGGTGGTGTAACTGTTACTATTACACAAATTAATGGTATTCCATTCAGCGTTACAACAACAGATATTATTAATAATTGGGGGGAATTAAGTGAAAGAGCAAAATCATTAGCGATTCAAGCTATTGTTAAAACAATGTTATTTTCAGAAGTTGGTAGGGAAAGATTATCCCAAATACAAGCATCAGGTTTTAGCTTTAAGTTGGATGTAACAAGAACCGGAAGCGAATTAGCTAAAGGATATCCAAATTCATGTTACCCATTGAATGAAGGTACAGAATGGATTCCAGGATATTTTAATCCAACAGCAACTGATGGTCCGACAATGTATATAGCAAGTGAACTACTTGATGTAAAAGAATATGGGAGATATCTGATGATGAACGAAAAAGGTGAAACTGATTATCTGGGACTTGATTTTTTTATGACCTTTACACATGAAACTCAGCATGTTTGGCAGCTTTTTGTTACTGGCAATTTTCCTTCAGCTTCTTGGTTATTAAATGACGATTGGGATAGTTTTTGTGAAAGAAGAGGTATGTTTGCTAATATTAGAGATATTTCAGCTTGGCAAACTACAGCACAAATAATGATTGATGTGGGTTTTGAGTATTATTTATACAGAGATTTCCTAAAAAATTGGAAACCAAAAAGGAGGTAATATGAAATTATTAATAATTATATTTAGTATATTATTTATTTTTTCTAGTTGTAGAGAAAAAGATGAAAAAATGAAATTAGTTGATTTAATAATTAAAAATCCTGATAATATTCATAAAATTCTTTATGATACTAATTATACAACATATGATTTTATTGAAGTTATTAATAAGAAGCATGATTACTCAACCTTTTTAAAAGATTATATTAAAAAAAATTTTTCATCTGGGTATTTGGTAGATTTTGATTCGTTTAATAATTTTAAAAAAAATACTGATTTTTATGGTAAGGAATATGGAATCGAAATATCATCAATAATTGATTCAACAAAAAAAATACAAATGAACTTGATTTACAAAAACGGGTATTGGAAGATTGATTGGATAATGACTGGGAATTTATCTGTTTTTCCATCACCTTTATAAAACATGGAAAATGAATTTTATTCTTCTAATATAGATTGCTATGAATCTGCTAAAAAGAGAGATTTTGACGCATGGCAGACATCAGCACAACAAGTATGAGCAGTTTCGACTACAAACCCTTTGGTGACACTTTGAACACAACATCTGGCAAAGAGTTGAGATTAGGTTTCATAGGCAGAGAAAGAGACTACGAAAACAACTATTTTTCTTTCGGAGCACGCAACTACGACAGCGAAACCGGTCGCTTTTTGTCAGTTGACCCGCTGTTTGAAGCGTTCAGCAGTATTACGCCATATCATTATGCGTATAATTCGCCGATACAATATAAAGATTTATCAGGACTGGCAACACAAGACGAGAAAGATGAGGTTATTTTGGCTTTGGACTATACCTTCATGATAGACGGGTATAATGTAGGACGTAGGGAGGTAGCAGAGAATTTCCATTTTTGCTTTCAGTTTTTTACTATTTTTTAACTGCTAACATATTATATTAAAAAATCAACATAAAATAATTTAATTGAATTATACTCTTAATATTTGTTTTATCGTTTCTTTTTTTTATTTTTAAGTTTAATTGTTGAAGCATTATTTAAAATCATGGAAACTGTCAGATTACCGGTTGAAGAATATAATATGTTGATTGCACAAAATAAGGCACTCCAACAAAATGAGCTATTGGAAAAAATCAATCAGGTATTGGATTTAATGTACCAAAACAGATACGGATTTTATTTGGGTGATTATACGGAAGACCTGACGGAATATTCGATTAATAACCATTTCGTCGAAAGCACAGGAGCTTGGGATGCACTATAATCAAAGAGATATTGTATTGGTACCTTTTCCTTATTCAGATCTTACAGCTATCAAAAAGCGTCCTGTATTAATAATATCTAACAATGATTTTAATCAAAAAAGTGAAGACGTATTGGTTTGTGTAATTACAAGTAAAAATTACAAAGATGCATATTCTATTGACCTGAGCAATGATTCTTTGGAATTCGGAATTTTACCTGAGAGCTCAGTAATTAAAACATTCAAACTATTCACAATCAGCAAAAATAAAATAATAAAGAAATTCAGCATCATTAACCCTTCAACTTTCAGTTTGGTAAAAGAAAAAGTCATTGAATTGATAAAATAAGTAAAAAAAATATTTTCTTTTGTTCTTTCAGACAGCACGATAAGCATGACAAGTTACGATTACAAACCCTTTAGGGATACTTTGAACACAACATCAGGCAAAGAGTTGAGATTAGGTTTCATCGGCAGAGAGAAGATTTTCATATAATTTAAAATAAAAAACAGAGAAACTATAATTGATAATATAATATTTTGAAATCAAAATAATATTACGTATTATTGTACGTGTTATAATATGTAAATATTGGTTAAAATCGGGAGTAATATGTTGACTTATACAAGAGATGAGATAATTTCTTCGACACAGTTGGGAAGGAATATTGGCAGTGTTTTGAAAAACCTCAAAGAAAAAAGAATTAATAAAGTTGCCGTGCTTAGGAATAATGAATTTGAAGCCGTGATTCTGCCTATAGATGAATACGAAAAAATTGCACAAATTGTCGAGCATCTGGAAATTGCCGATATCGTTGCTGAGAGAAGTATTACTTCAATGAAAAAAGCCATTAAGTTTGAAGATGTCCTGAAAGAGCAGGGATTGAATGAAAAATGTTAAGTTTATATTAGAATTATTATTTATAATAACTGTAGTTTCTTGTAGTTGTAATATTTCAGAAAATAAAAGAATGTTAGATTTAATGTTAACTCAACCTGATTCGATTTGGGTTAATATTGAAAATGATAAAATAAAAGTTAATCCACTTCTTTTAGAAAAGAATAAAAAAAATATTGATGATTTGATAAGATATATTAATGATTACTTCAGACGTGATTTCGATGTTATTTATGATGATTGCTATTCTTTCTCTGATGTACCACATGCTGAGCTTCATGAAATCAAAATTAGAAGCAAAACAGACTCAACAATAATTATTATCTTATCATTCAGTAAAATTAAAGATAATATATGGAGATATAATGGCATGAAATCTTCAGAATATTGAAATGATGGTTTTATTCATAAGCATTATTTCTAAGAACAATGACCAGTTACGACTACAAACCATTTGGAGATACTTTGAACACAACTTCAGACATAGAGTTGAGATTAGGTTTCATAGGCAGAGAAAGAGACTACGAAAACAACTATTTTTCTTTCGGAGCACGCAACTACGACAGCGAAACCGGTCGCTTTTTGTCAGTTGACCCGCTCTTTGAGGCATTCCCGAACCAAACGCCGTATCATTATGCTTACAACAGCCCTGTGCAGTTCAAAGACCCAAGTGGCTTGGCACCGGAGGAGGAGAAGAAGGAGAGGGTGATTTATGCAATAAAAAAAATAAATTTTCGTATCTATTTAATAATATATTAAGGAGATTTAAATATGCCTGAAATAAGTATAGCATTGAATCCTGATAGTTTTAAATTACTCTCAGATTATTCGCAATTTGGCTTCAATAATCAAGATGAATTTGTAGATTCAGCTTTGAATACTTTTGTGAAAAATTTAAACGAACCCGACCTTGTATCCTCTGCTAAGTTGTATTTGAATGAATATCGAACAGATCCGGAACTTCGTGAACTTACTGAATCTGCAGTTAACGACTTCAAAGAGTAAATCATGATTGAAAGAGGGATGATTATTGATTGTAATTTAGAACCTGCCACCGGCTCAGAAACTGGAAAAATAAGACCTTGCATTGTGGTTACCAATAATGTTTATAATTCGATTTTGCCTGTAATTCAGGTAGTACCTATTACAGGTTGGACCGAAAAGAAATCCAAAATATTAACCAATGTTGAAATTCAACCTGACGAAAAAAATGGATTGTCTAAACTTTCCGTTGCTGATTGCTTGCAAACCAGACCAATTGATTATACAAAAAGAATGGTAAAAACAAGAGGTGTACTTAACAAAGTAATCCTTGATAAAATTGATAAAGCGATAAAATTAGTTTTCGAGTTATAAATCTATTTTTTTTCAAATATCTAATGAGTATTTCTAGCGAAAACCGGCTTGGTTTCATAGGCAGAGAGCGGGACTACGAAAACAACTATTTCTCGTTCGGAGCAAGGAATTACGACAGCGAGACAGGTCGCTTTTTGTCTGTTGACCCGCTTTTTGAAGCATTCAGTAGTATTACGCCATACCATTATGCTTACAACAGCCCTGTGCAGTTCAAAGACCCGAGTGGGTTGGCACCGGAGGAGGAGAAGAAGGAGAGGGTGCTTTGGACTGAGGTTGACTGGGAAGGTTTAGCCCGTAGAGAAGAAATAATGAGCCATACATTTGGTTTAATGAGTATTGGTATAAGTGATTTGGCAAGATGGGCACATAATGGTTTTTGGTTAATGATCCCGCCCGAGTTGATGGAAAATGCTGAATATTATGGAGGGTTGTGGGATGCAATGTATAATTATTTTGGTAATGATGGAGGTGGAAGTAGTTCTGTCGCACCGAGAAAAGGGGATGCTCAAGCACAGAATGGGACATTTAATTTTACGTATAGTATGTTTTGCTGGAATGGCGATTCATTTTCAATACATAACATTAATGTACAAGTAAAATATAATTTGGAAAAAGCGGCTTCTGCTGGACTATCAGAAAACGATATTAAGGGTAATATTAATGGTGCATTATATACTATGTCACAAAATTTTTTAGGATTTTTTATTTTATCAGTTTTGGATAATTTAAATGTTGATATTTCTTATAGTGGATATGAAATAGGATTTTCTTATATAAGTCCAAAGGGGAAAAATTTTCCATTTATTGGCAGTATAGCTATGACAAACAGTTCGCATTGTGGAGGAATAACCAATACTTATGGCGGTTCCTTACCTTGTGGAGAGGACGGGTGGATTTACATTGCGTTCGAGTTTTTAACTGGAGATGTTCCTCCTGAATTATATCGATTTGATTATGACCCACAAACAGATGACCATGGACAATATAATTTTGACATAGCGATGGGTCATGAAATTTTTCATTTATGGGAAGCGAAAAATTGTATACCAGTACCAAATGATAATAGTGCTTGGAATTTTGGATTGAGTATTTTTGAAATTTTAAATCCAGGTTTTATTACTAAAAAAAGAAAATAAATTTTTTTAAGGGAAATAGTTATGATTAAGAAATTATTAATATTCATTTTATTTTTTTCATATTGTTTACAAGCAGAAACAATAGATAATTTTAAAACTTTAGATAATATCATTAAAAATGCCGATTCATCTTTTAAAAATATTAATGTTGAATATCTTATTGAAAAGGGATTTACAATTGAAAAGTTAATTGGTTCAATAAATATGGATTTTTATTCAGGTTATAATATAATAAGTGATAAATGGTATTATTTAGAATTTGATAAACAATTTAATGTTGAAATAATTATTATTCAATCCAAAAATTTTAGCAATAAAAATAATGATGATTCTTGCAAAGTAAGAACTTTTATGTTTAATAAAAATGGAGATTTGATTGATATAAAAAGAAAATTAAACTATGATCCAAATGAAATATATATAAACTATAAAACTTTTGAGACTATTCTTAAATATCCGGATACATTAAGATATTATTTAACATTGAAGGAAGATGCTAAAGAATTATGGGATGAGTATAAAGATTATATGATAAATTTAATAAAAAAAGATTTTCAAAATGGCTTTATTGTTTTAGAAGATGAAGGTCCGAAAAAAAATAAACCATTAGATCCAAGAGCAGCATATAATCAAAGAAATATTTCTCATATTCATCAAATTCAATTTAAAAGTAAAGTCTCTGATGATATTTTAATAATGACCTTTCTTAAGAAGGATAATGAATGGATTTTTGGAGGTCTTAATCATCCTGTACAATAATTGTTTTGTTCAATGATAGTTAATAGTTTGGTAAACATGACCAGTTACGATTACAAACCGTTTGGCGATACTTTGAACACAACATCAGGCAAAGAGTTGAGATTGGGTTTCATCGGCAGAGAAAGAGACAACGAAAACAACTATTTTTCGTTTGGTGCAAGGAATTATGATTCGGAGACAGGAAGATTTCTAAGTGTTGACCCGCTGTTTGAAGCGTTCAGTAGTGTTACGCCATATCATTATGCTTATAACAGCCCTGTGCAGTTCAAAGACCCGTCGGGACTGGCACCGGAGGAGGAGAAGAACGAAGTTGTTTTGTCATTGGACGAAAGCTATATGATTGACGGGTACAATGTGGGACAAAGGGAGGTAGCGGAGAATTTCCATTTTTGCTTTCAGTTTTTTGCTATTTTTTAACTGCTAACTTCTAATTTCTAAAAACTGCCCAAACCAGCCCCATCAAAACCCGCATGAACACACATTTTCATAAAAAGTGTCATAAAAAGTGTCAAAAACCCAAAACGTGTCAACAGATAAAACTATTGAAATATAATGTAGTTATAAAGAATAGATATGTGGTCAGGGACGGAATTGAACCGCCGACACATGGATTTTCAGTCCATTGCTCTACCAACTGAGCTACCTGACCGGTTTTAGAAAATAGAAAATAGAAAATAGAAGATAGAAAATAGAATTAAGAAACTAAATATTAGAATTTAGAGTTACAAAAATACGTTGTTTTTGGCTATTCTCAAAATATTTTTAGCTTTTTATCAACATTCTCCTTTTTCAATTCTTCAATTATAAGGAATTTTGTAATTTGAATTTTTAGGTAACTCAACTATTGATTACTTTTTCTGTGATATGATAAAAATTAATGACGAAATAGATAAACCACGCTGCAATTGCGGTGTTGTCGGGGTTTTTAACCATCCACAAGCTTCCATTATGACCTATTATGCCTTACATGCTCTTCAGCATCGGGGTCAGGAAGCCGCAGGAATTACCAGCTTTTACTGGGATGAAGAAGAACTTAAACACAAGTTTGCATACACACGTGGGGAAGGTCTTGTACTCGACGTTTTCTCTGACCCTAAGACCTTGACCCAGGTACTAAAAGGAAAATCCGCAATTGGTCATAACCGCTACTCAACTACAGGAGCTTCTAAAAGAGCTAATATTCAGCCATTCACAATGCGTTATCACAGCGGAATACTCTCTATTGCTCATAACGGTAACCTTACAAACACGAGATTTCTTTGGAAAAAGCTCCAGAACGAAGGTGCAATTTTCCAGACGACATCCGATTCGGAACTTTTCCTTCATCTTATTGCAAGAAGTAAACAAAAAAATAATATTGAAAGAGTTAAAGAAGCTTTGATAACTGCTAAGGGTGCATACTCGGTTGTTCTATTGACTGAGGATTCTCTTATTGCCGCTCGTGACCCTCATGGATTCAGACCTTTGAGCATTGGCAGACTCAAAAACGATGACGGCAGTTATTCTTATATCGTTGCTTCCGAAACTTGTTCTTTCGATATAATTAATGCTGAATACATCAGGTCTGTCAATCACAATGAAATTATCGTAATTGATAAACACACAATAGAAACAGGTGAAATCAAAACTTACAAAATCGAAGAGATTACGCCCGAAGCAAGGCATTGCATCTTTGAATACATCTATTTCTCTCGACCTGACAGCAAAATCTTCAATCACAATGTTGACAAAGTCAGAAGGAAATTAGGAAAAAATCTTGCTCTCGAAAGTCCTGCATCAACGGACAAAGATTCGAAAATTACAGCCATAGCTGTTCCCGATAGTGGCAATACTGCAACTTTAGGTTTTGCAAAAGTCAACAATGAAAAAACTTATAAAACTGTTTACGAAATCGGTTTAATCCGTAGCCATTATGTCGGAAGAACATTCATTGCACCGGGGCAGGACAACAGAGTGTTCAAAGTCAAGGTGAAATTCAATCCCGTACGTGGTGTCCTCGAAGGCAGAGTAGTTGTCGTTATTGACGATTCCATCGTTAGAGGCACAACATCAAAAAATCTTATTAAGGTTATCAAAGCCGCCGGTCCAAAGGAAGTACACATGCGGATTACATCTCCAATGATTAAGTACCCCTGCTATTACGGTATGGACTTTCCGAGCAGGGAGGAGTTGATAGCAAACCATTATAAGGATGAAGAGGAAATCGGAAAAGCAATTGATGTTGACAGTCTGCATTACCTATCGCTCGAAAAGCTTTTGGAATCAGTGCCTCACGACGAAGGAATCAAATATTGCGATGCCTGTTTTACAGGTAATTATCCAATTGATATTGATGAAAACAGCAATAAGTATTCTACGGAATTGTAAATTCTTTTTCAGATTCCAAAGAATTTCATGAATGAAAAAACTGAAAAATCAACAAGAGACAAAGGCACCGAAGGTGAAGATGCCGCTTGCAAATTCATCGAAGGACTTGGCTATTCGATTGTGAAAAGAAATTTCCATTTCGGTACTCTTGGCGAAATAGACATCATAGCAAAGGACAATGATATATTGGTATTCATCGAGGTCAAATCAAAAAAACCTGACAGCGACTTCAATCTTCTTGATTCATTAACTCCCAAAAAACAAAAAAATCTTAAGCGGGTAGCGGAAGGATATTACTACGTAAACAAACTTAGCGATATTGAAAGCCGTTTTGACGTTATAACAGTTGATTTCAAGTGCGAACCACCGGAAATTGAGCATTATATCAATGCTTTTTATTAAAAATTCCTCATTTTTCCATAAAAACAACACTTTTTTTCAAAATTTACAAATTTTTTTCATTTTTTTTGAAACGAAATCGGACTTTTTGTGTTAATATATAGTAGAAGAATTATATATTTTAAAATGAGGTGCAATTATGGCAGATGTAAAAAAATATGATACGGGAAAAATGAGTTTCCCTATGGCTATCTTACTGTCTCTTATATTTATGGCAATCGTTTCAGTTCTGATTGCAATGTTCATTTGAGAAACAGTTAATCCTGCTCAATCAGCCAAAACAAAGGATGTCCGGTTTCAGACATCTGAAGTAAAAATAATGATATTTTTTGAAACAAAACTTATTTACTTCTCGTAATTAAATTAGTTGAGAATTAATTGAAAAAAAATATTTTTAGTTAATTTATTGATTAAAATAACCTGTAATGTTGTACTCATAATTTGATTTTGTTAAATTATATTATGAGATATAACTATGAAAGCATCTTCAAAAATTAAATCAATTTTCGTTTTTTTGTTCTGTGCAGTATCGTTTTGCTTTCAGGATTGTGGGATTAATGATGATATTTCCATAAATCCTGTAACGGGTAACAGTGATTTTGAACTGAATGTAAAAAACAAAACGATTTGCAGACTCCCCGGAGCTACAGGAACATTCATTGTTTCGATTTTACCGAATTCGAATTTTTCTGGAACAGTCAAATTATCTGTCGAATCGGTATCCGTATTGAGGTAAAACTGTGTAAAACAGAACTAAACAAAAATAATTTGGAAACAGACATTGTTATCAGTACTCTGAAGAACTCCATTATGGAAAAACATATTATTGTAGTTAAAGCAATGCATAATGGAAATGAGAAGCAAATTAACCTTTATGTCGAAATAATCGGATGCGATACAAATAGCTCCGAAATATCTTAACATTTTTGTTTGGTTGAGAATAGTAGCAATTAGCTCGGATGTCTGCTTTAGGCATCCGACAAGCTCTTGTGAATTGCATAATTTGTTTGATACAAATGAAAATTCCTTCAGAGGTACTCAGGGCATTATCTCAAAATCACAAATCTTTCGATTTCATTAGCGAGACGAATGAAATAAATGCCATTTGGAAAATCGGAAATATCAATTCGAATGTTATCTGTTGGGGCAGGTTTTGAACCTGCCGCTACAGGCATTTTTTCACCATAAATATTATAAATTTGAATGTTTGTTTCAACATCAACCAACGGGTTAACCTGTTGGTTAAATACTATTCCTGATATCTCGATATACGTACCTGCAGGATTCGGATAAATATTAAAACCGGCATGATTTTCAATTTCTTCAACATCAACATAACTACTGTCGTAGCCCGTCCAGTTTGATGTTACCTCATTTTCTGCATCGCTGATTGTTGTCAAAGAACCGGTAAACATTCCATAACTCTTTGCGACAAACTCAGCATTGAATGTTATCGAATCACCTTGTTGAATAACAATGGGAAATTTGAATTTTGTCATATCTCCTTTATCATACCTGAATGGCTCAGGATATGATGTCCATGAGTTAAAAATTTCAGGATTGATATTCACCTCCATAAAATCTGATATTGTAACAGAATCTCCATATTGCCATTCAAGATTATTCAGATTTCTGAATGTTACTAATTTTACAGATGCATTAATATAATCAGCAATAGCAGTTTTTCCAAAATCAACATCCCTTGTCTCTATTCTTGGTAAGATACCTATACCTGTAAGACTTGTTGTTTCGGTAGTAAGCGGTGAATCTGTTTCAAATGCTATCCCAAGAAAGTAGTTTCCCGGCAAAGTAGGATGAAACTTCACCGGAACAATAACTGTTTCTCCTGGATTTATTGTTCTATTTATTAGTGAAGACCTGTCAAACTCAAATGCTGAAATATCTCCGAGAGTATAATAATTGTTTATATTACGAATAGTAACAGCCTGAGTTCCATTATTAGATATTTTTATTGCAGTATCTGCATTCTTGGCATTTCGAACAGCCGGATATGGTCCTGCAGGAAATGTACCCGGTCTGTCAATACGTTTTCTTTCCCAATTATATGATGAAATTTTAAATTCTGATTTAATACCTGTTCCCGAAAATTCTGCAACACTGTCAATTTCCCTGTTTTGATTCACTTTTGTGTCTTTACTTGTGTTGCTGTAAAATACTATAGAGTCTTTGTATTCACCTTTATCATCGGGAGTAAATGAAATCTCAAATGTCCTTACTTCTCTTGGTTTTAATCTTAACGGGGTTTCAGCTGTTATATGATATTCCTCAAACTGATCAGAAGCAAATATTTTTTCACCTCCAATTTTGGCTTTCAAAAATGGTCCTTTGTAATCTGTAATTGTCAAAGTAACGTTCCCATCGTTTTCTATATCAAATTGACCGTAAGCTCTGCATCCAACCATTGTTGGTGGAAATGCCCAACCGGAAACATCTATGATTGGAGAACCAACAAGTGCAGATACTTTCGCACAGAATTTTGTTTTACATGTATCTCCCACACCAATCGAATCCAGGTATTCACCTTCAACTGAATTGGTGAACTTCACAACGAAACGAAAAGTATCTAATGGATTAAGAACTACAGGAACTGAAAATTCATTGGGTATTTGAATTAAGCCCGTTGAATCATATAAGGAAAAACCTTGATTGTTTTGCTTTAGTTTCAAAGATTTCATCTGTGCTGGATTTTTATCGGATTTATTCACTATAAAAAAAGTCTTTTCTACTGTCTCATTGTTATTTTTAAGACCGAAATCTGTAGCTTTCGGACTAATTTCCAGCTTCACCGCATCATATTCAATCACAATCGTCGTATCATTTCCGGCACAATCCGAAAAAGTTACGACTGCCCTTGCATCCTGAGAGTTGTCAATTATATCCAATCTCCAGAATGCAATTGAGTCAATGCAGGGTATAAAATTCGTAACCAGTTTGTAATTATAACTTACATCAGAGTGCATTATTATCATTGAAATATTCGACCTTTTGTCCTCATCTTCCGGCAAATCTTTAATGTATGTAGTATCCACATTTACATTCCCCGTGCAATCCATCTTCCAAACAGGATTTGGAGCCACTGTATCAACAATATCCAGCCGTTTTGCCAGAACCGAAGCAGGATGCCCATAGCTGTCGTAGCTCGAAAATCCGTATGCGTATGCCTGAAACGGCTTGTCTGCTTTGATTTTATAAACACCATCCCCGGGCAACAACAAAGTTTTGAAATAATAATTCTTCTTGCCTTCCGGTTTTGTAAAAGGACTTCCGGGATGGGGTGACAAATCTTTTAACTGAGTCCATTCAAATGCCTTACCTACAAATTGAGCAAAATAAATATCATCAGGAATTGTTCCGTAATCTGTTGCTTCGTAGCAAAGGTTAATGTAATTTTGCGGAAAACCATACCCACCCCTTATACCCGGAGTGTTGAAAGTCATTTCTTTCTGATACTGCTCCGTAGGAACAAGCACCATCTGGAAAGGGTCGCTGACTATGTTGTCATCCTGCTGTCCGCAATTGAATTGTGTTACGTTTATCGGTTTGTCCCCGCTAATTACAACAGGTCTTACTTTGCCTTCATCAGCACGAAAATGCAGATAACCCATACCCTCAACACCTCCTGCATAACTTATAAATCCAATCTGCTGATAATCCCTGAAAATTTTTGTTTTGGCTTCTTTCGCAAAAACTTTTATAATCGAATTCTTCGTCCTGTTGGCAATGTTTGTAACGTGGTATTCAGTTCCCCATGCTTGAGTCGGCAGTTCCATTTCCATAATAAAATCACAACAACCGCAATTTGTAGGTATGTAAGCACAATAATTTCCCGATACTACAGAAACCGGCTTTGATGCTGATATTGTACTTCCTGTCAACTCTGCATGAGAACCAAGACTTGCAATCAACAAAACATCACCCATGTTAAGATTCCAGTGTGTTATTTCTCCTGATTGGAGACCACCTGCTGTTTTTGACCATTCTGTTCCACCCATTGTGAAAGTAACTTTAGTCTTATCGTAGGCGGCAGTGATACCTGTATAACTTGGCAACCACTGAATTGTATTTGGTGAAGGGTCTGCAAAAGAAGCAACAATATACTCAGTACCCAAAACATTTACAGGCAGAGCGAGAAAAGAATCTGAGTTATAATCACCCCTTGTTACTCCATAGCATATTATTGGGTTATCTGAATAAACATGAACTCCTGCATCTCTCCATATTTGGTCATGTTTAGGTATATCAAATGATGTCTTTCTGTAGCATTGACCAATAGCCGGAGATAATGTAAATTCTATTATATCATTCGGAATTGTTTTTTTAGTTTTCTTATAACCTTTATCCGTGACTTCTACTGTTACATTCGTCGCAACATCAGAAGAAATATAAATCTTCAAATCAACAACATGTCCTATTTCCCATGTTGGAATAAAAGTAAAATAAAATTCCTTACCCACATTGCTTGTGCCGAGTAGTTTGGGCAGTTTGGAAATATCCAGCGAATCAACTGCAAAAAGTTTTATGGCAAACAGCCAGAACAAACAAGTTAAAATGTACAATTTTTTCATAGTTTTTCCTAAATTGACATCGAATTTATGTATATAACACATGAAAACCAAAAAAGTTTCACTTTTTTCAAAAAAATATTTTAAAAAAGCAAATTTTTTCATGTTGTGTCAGTTGTTACAACTGACACAGAATATACAATATTTTCACGTTGTGTCAGTTTTTACAACTGACACAGAATAACACTAAAGTTATAAATAGCAGGATAATTCATGGGATTACGAAATCACAGTTTATATCAGAAAGAATCTAATTGTTTCTTTGTAACATCGACTTTTAAGGATTGGATAAATCTATTGTTAGATGAAAGATATTACAAAATTTTAGATGATTCAATAAATTTCAATTGTCAAAAATACCAAGCAGATATAATTGCTTACGTATGGATGCCTAATCATATTCATCTTATAGTGTTTTTTGAGGAAAATATAAAATTACCTGAATTTATGAGGGATTTCAAGAAATATACCGGTGCTCAAATTCGTAGATTATTAGAAATTGATCAAATGCATGAGATATTAAGGAATCTGAAATATAGCATAAGAACACAGAAATTTAAAATCTGTAATGACAGATACGATGCGACGTATATTAAGGATAAAAATGTGATGTTTAAAAAAATCAACTACATTCATAATAATCCTATTAGAAAAAATTTTGTAAGTAAAGCTGAGAATTACAAAAATTCGAGTGCAATGTTTTACGAAACTGAAAGGCAGGGAGCAGTGAAAATTAGACATGGTGGAGAGATTATTTATTGATATGGTTACAAATAATTATTGGCAGTCAGTTGTAACAACTGACAGAACGGAAAAAAATAAATAGGTGCTACAATGAAAAAGATTATATATATTATTTGTATCATTTTTTCTCATTTCTGTTTGTACGCTATGAATAAAAATGATGTTGTGGAATTATCTTTAGATTCTAATAACATCACAAAAGAAAATATTTGGACTAAAGGATTCGATATACATACGGGAATAGGTATTGTAACAGGCAGCAGGATAGGAATGCGGTTAACACCAATAAATAGACTTTCCTTAAAATTAGATTATGGTAGTAACATAATAGAAGCATTTATCGGCGGAGGGGTTGATTTTAAATATATATATATTATCGGTATTGATTATTTTTCGTCGAAACATATTAATCTTGGATTAAATATTATTTATAATAAATACACGAATTTATCGAAAGAAGATATTGATTTAGGATTACCAACGATATCTTGGTTTTCAAACAATGAAGATTTTTTCTTTATGTTTTCCGGAGGCATTGCTTATAACGTTTGGAATAATTCTCGGCAACCTTATGGTTCTTTTTACTTTTCAGGAATAATTCTTGAAATCAATATTGGTTATAAAGTAAATATTTGAAACAGTTATTGGAGTTCAAAATGAAAAAAAATTTGAAGGTATTGCGTTGTGTCAGTTATTACAACTGACAGAACGGAAACCATAATTACCAAAAAAAATTCTGCGAAATCCATTAATCTGCGAAAATCTGCGATTCTGACATTGGTTTTCTGTCAGCCGTCTCCCATCTTTCGGTAATTCGGTTCTCGGTTTTTCAGTCCCCAGTCTGCTGTCTTCCTAAACCCTACACCCTAAACCCTACACCCTAAACCCTACACCCTAAACCCTAAACTCTAAACCCTACACCCTAAACCCTAAACCCTAACTTCCTACCGCTGTCAGCGAAACGTAGTAAAAATAATTTCGAATTCGTTTTAAAATGTTTTTCTTGTAGTTTGTTTCCCAATCCCTAATTTCGTCCAACTTGTTCTTTGAAAAAAATAATGGAGAAAAATCCCCTCTATCAAGAGGGGAATAGGGGGTGTGTAGCTTGACATTCTATCAACCTTTCAGTTCGTCACTCGTTCCACCAGACAGCAAAAACTCTGTGGCTCTCCGAGTAAATTCTCCGTGTCCTCAGTGGTAAAAAAATCTTCTGTCTTTCGGTAATACGGTCTTTCGGTCATTGTGTCTTCAATCTTCAGCCTTCTGCTTTGAGCTTTCATCTATTAGCTTTTAAAATCCTTTTAAAATAAAATAAATTACATTTCGCAGCAACTTTGTAATTTAGTACTGTTCGCTCTTTGAAAAGTAGCTTCGACGTCCCCGTCGAATTAATTGCAAAATTGTAAATTGAAGAATTGAAAATACTTTTGGCTTTTAGCTTTCAGCTTTATGTTATTTTTAAAAAAAGATGACAACGATGCCACATAACATTCAAGAATATATTAAATAACAACTTACAGTGTCACAACACATAGACAACCTGTCTACTCCAATGACAAAATTCCAAAAATCACCGTTTAGACAAAATAAACTGAGCGAAAAAATAGCGTTTAAATTCTTCCTGACAACGGATAACGGAAAACTGATAACGGACAACAAAAATCGCAAAAACAACATGAAAAAGATGAAAAAATATTTGAAGAAATCCCTAAATCTAACGGAATAATAAAGTTACAATTTTCCTGTTTTTCACTCCCTTTTCCGGTAAGTGCAACATTATGCACCAAACTCAGCTAAATCAGCTTCAATCTGCAGTTCAAACATTGGTTTTCGGTTCACGGTTCACAGTTCACGGTTCACAGTTCACGGTTCACGCTTCACGGTTCACAGTTCACGGTTCACGCTTCACGCTTCACGTCTCACGTCTCACGTTTCCCTTTCTCACATCTTTTATATTCTTATTCCTGCTCCGACAAGAAAACCGCTTTTATTCAATGAATTCTTCCCGGATAAATTGATATTATATGAGAAATCAACATACCAGTTGTCTGTTATAAATAATTGGAAAAAAAATCCCGTCTGCAATATGTTTTCCTGAAGTGTTGTCAATCTCGGGTCGAATTCAACTGCTTCGTTAAAATTCCCCATGCTTTGAATAAAATTAAATTGTCCGCCTAATTTTGAACCGGGGACCGTAGTCAAGCCGAATTCAGTATGAATTTTAATGTAATCAACGAGTTCTTCGTCCCTAAAGTGATATGAAAATGATGATTCCAGCCAACCTTTTTCGAATTTGATGCCCAATAATATTCCTGACATAACTTCAATCGCACCGTCACTCAGAAACTTATAATCAGCATCACTTTGTATTCCATTGTGGAACCCGGGAGGAATTCTTAACTCTGCCATCGCCGCCATATATGCAAGTTTAGAATAAAATTTATATCTTGCACCTAAGCAAATATATGAAGGCTGAAGCAATGTATAGTCTCCGGTAGTCTTTTTATAATTTATTGTATCATTAATGATAGTATCTGCTCTGGTTATCAAACTATGGTATAAGAGTGGTATTTCACCTAAAAGCACAAGATTTTCAATCGGTGAATATTCTGCCCTTAATGAAGTTTCATAAGCTGAGTATTCGAAAATGTAATCTCTTTCGGGTTGATCTTCATCGAGAGATTTATCGGAAATTTCAAATTTTGTTTTTCCATTCAGATTGAAAAAGCTTGTTGCGTTCGACTTGCCACCGCATAATTTCATATCCAATGTATTTGGCTGATAGAATTCCGTCTGAGCATTTGACACGCTCAATGAAAAGCAAAATAAAATAATAAATCCGGTTAAATTAATTTTCACAATCATTCCTTTTAATAATTACAAATTCATTTACTTGTTAGACAAAAATAACCAATAAAAGTTTGACTGATTTTGGAAATTATTTTCATATATCTAACTAGGATTAAACAATATCAAATATTGATTACCATATTGTCAATTAATCTTGTTTTTCCTAATTTGCAGGCAATAAGTAAAACAATGTTTTGTCCTTTTATAAAATTATCAGGTTCGTCAAAGGCATCAGCATCCGCTGCCGCAGCATAATCAATTTCAAGACCTTTAACCTTGAGCAATGTATCGGTCATGATATCATTAATCTCTGTTCTTTTCAAATTACCTTCTTTGATAGATTTATATGCCGCACTTAGAGATTGGTAAAGGATAGTTGCATTTTTTCTTTCTTCAGTGTTCAAATAAACATTTCTCGAACTCATCGCCAAATCATCGTTTTCTCTTAATGTAGGGGATACCATTATTTTTACAGGAAAGTTCAAATCCTTAACTAATTGCTTTACGACAAGTGTTTGCTGGTAATCCTTCTGACCGAATATAGCAAAATCTGGCAATGTTGCATTGAATAGTTTAGCAACAATTGTTGCAACCCCGTTGAAGTGGTGAGGTCTGAAAGTCCCGTCAAATTTGTCGGTAATACCTGATATTTTAATTTCAGTATTAAAGTCGTTTGGATACATTTCTTTGACTTCAGGATAAAAAAGGTAATCTGTCCCATTCGCTTCGGCAAGCAAACAATCTCTTTCAAAATCCCTAGGGTATTTTTCAAAATCCTCGTTTGGTGCAAATTGAGTAGGATTTACAAAAAGGGTTGTAATTAAAATATCTGAGATTTGTTTTCCGGCTCTCATCAAACTGCAATGTCCCTCATGCAAATACCCCATTGTAGGTACCACTGAAATTGTCTTGGCATTCCTTTTTAATTCAGAAGATATTCTTTGCATTTCAGCAGTAGTGTTGATTATTTTCATCTTTATTCCATTCCATTAATTCTCGATAATAATAGTTCCTGCTCTTCCAGAGCTTGCTTCTGTAATTGTTTTGTTAAAACTGTCAACTTTAGATTTTGGTATTTCTGCTATTATCTCCACAGCATCGAGAAATGATTCACTGTAGTTAATAGCATATTCTGATAATATTTTTTTAATAATGTTTAAATCATCATAAGTGCAAAAGATTTTAATCTGTTTCGTAATATGTACTTTTTTGATTTTACTTTGCTGTAAAACTTCTTCTGTGGCATCTGAGTAAGCACGAGCCAAACCACCTACTCCAAGCTTGGTCCCACCAAAATATCGTGTAACTACAACAATCAAATCGCTCAAATCGAATTTTTTAATTGTAAAAAGAATTGGTTTTCCTGCTGAACCATTCGGTTCGCCATCATCCGATGCCCTAAAATCCAAACCCTGAACTCCAATCCTATAAGCGAAGCAATTGTGCGAGGCATCGAAAAATTCAGTTCTAATAGTACCTAAAATTTCCTTTGCTTTTTCCTTAGTTGAGGAAGGGCAGGCAGTAGCTAAGAATTTTGACCTTTTAACTTTCAATTCGACTCTTGCTTGTTCAACTATTGTCATGTAATAATCAGGCGATGATGTTTCAATATTTTTTTGTGTTATCTTCAAATTTTTAATTTTATGTTTGAGTTTAAATCCATCCAAGGTGTTCGAATAATATGTTAAGGCCAATTAAAATTAAAACAATACCTCCAATAATCGAAATCTTTCTTCCGAAGAATGATGAGAGTTTCTCTCCTGCCTTAATACCAACAAGAGACATAGTAGCCGCAACGATTCCAATGATTATACTTGGTAAAATTATTTCCGAGTTTACAATTCCTAAGGAAAAACCTACTGCTAAAGCATCAATACTTGTGGCAATCGAAAGGTTAACCAGCGAAAAACCTTTTGATATATCTTTCGAAATTATATTTTTACCATTTGTTAATGCATCGTATATCATCTTCCCACCAATGATAATAAGTATAATAAAAGCAAGCCAATGGTCGTAATGTTCAATGATTTTAACTATTTCCGAACCTGCAAGCCAACCTGCAATCGGCATGATAAACTGAAAGAGACCGAAATGGAATGACAAACGGAATTTCTGTCTATTTGTCGACTTACCAAAGTATGCACCGGCAGCAAAAGACACTGCAAAAGCATCAATCGCAAGAGCAAAAGCTATCAGAATAACAAAAAAAAGATTCATATTTAATTTAAAAAATTTATTATTGTCTTTTGAAACCTGAAATCAGGTAAAAAAACAAAATTAGTGAAAAGAGACGATATTCTGAAATTATAATCCGCTTGTTACTGTCAATGCCGAAGGAATTATTTCAAATTCAAATGGCGAATGACCGAAAGTTTCTCCGTCAACTTCAAGAAATATCTTTTCTTCGGAAGTGATTCTCAACTTTTTTGTTTTATAAGTAGATATTTTAGGGTGTGTGATATGAGTACCTTTATATAATTTTGGAAGTTGTGTAATAACGTCAAACTTTGAAATATCTTCAATCAGAGTAAAATCCAAAAAACCGTCATCGGGTTTTGCATAAGGAAGTTGCATCATGGCTCCGCCATTGAATTTTCCTTTGCCTGCAGAAAGAAGAAAGAGTTTGCAGTTAATTTCATTATCATCAAATATTACTTTACTTTGAACTGATTTATAATGCATGAGTGATGATATTACATTTTTAATATACACTAAAATTCCGCTTTTATTTCTTTGTTTATCAAGGTTTGATTTAATGGCGACATGGGCATCAAAACCGATTCCTGAGATGTTTGCACTATATCTTGTACGAACTTCATCATTCTCAAAATATGTTACTTTAACTAAATCCTGTGTTACTTTTTTCCCGCTTTTAATAATTTTTACGGCTTCGGAAAAATTGTTTGGAATGTTATATGAGCGGCACCAATCATTACCTGTACCAACCGGTATCATTGAGAATGTCAGTTCGTTCAAGAAAACTTCAGAAGATGCAAGTACGCCGTTAATGACTTCATTAAGGGTACCGTCACCTCCGACAATTATAAAATCTTTGTATCCATTCTTTACATTTTCTTTTGCTATTTCGAGGACATGCCCCTTATATTCGGAGAATTGATGAATGAAATTAAACCTGAAATCTTTAAGTAAAGTTTCAATGGTTTTCCAATTCTTTTTGCCTGACCCGCCGCCTGCATTTGGATTAATAATTACAAAATACTCTTTTTGGTTCATAAATTTATAAATTGGTACAAAAATATTATACAAGAATAATAAATTTTTTTGGTATAAGAAATATTTATCATTAAATTAAACTTTTATTCATTGTTTTTTTAGTAAAATCATGAATTAAAGGTTTTGTAAATGAAATAAGGGATAACCGTTATGAAAAGATTTGTAATGCTATTGGCTTTTGGGTTTATTATGATTCAATCGAACCTGACAGAGTTGTTTTCCCAAGAAGAAGCAAGAGCAACAATAATCCTGACTGATAAGGGCGGAGGTCCAAAGGCGAACCTTGAGTTTGACCTTTTAAATTATGAGGATAATTCGTTAAAAGCTAAAGCAGTAACTGACTCATTAGGCAAATATGTTATCATGCTTAAAAAAGGTGGTTCTTATATTATCTCCTTTCAACAGAAAGGTAAGGACTGGACTTTTAATTTTGAAGTACCTAATAAACCCGGCAGGAAATCATATACATATTCTTTTGCAATTTATCTTGAAGAATCAAGAGAGGTTGCCTACAGAAGCACATCAAGTTTTGATTTGAAAAAAGACCCAACGCTTTGCGATGTGACAATCATGATCAGAGACCAGGCAGGAATGGCTTTGCCGTTTCAACCATTCAGAATATTTATCAGAGATGGCTCTTTTGAAAAAGATGCAGAAAGTGATAGCAGCGGTGAATACAAAATAACTTTAAAAAGAGAAAAGAGATATGAACTGTTATCAGTTTTAGAAGGATTTAAATTTACAACCTATCTTGATATCGGAAAAGAGGTTGAGTTTTTAAAATATGTTTTCGATATTGATTTTAACTTATTATCACACACTGAAGTTGATACTACTATCGTAGAAAAGGAAATATCAGAAAAAAGTTATATAAAAACGATTATCCGAGTCGTTGACAAACAAGGAGTCCTTCAACAAGACGCAGAAGTAGTTTTAGAGGAATCGAATAGAAGGATTTTTAGCGGGATAACCGATAAAACTGGAGAAGTGGATACAGTTACAGATAGAACAAGAGTATATGATGTTTTTGTCAGGAAATCAGGTAAAACTTTTGTTTTTGAAATGGTATTGCCTCAAGATGAATACATAACCGAGTATTTGTTTATTGCTGAAGTTGATTTCCAGAAGCAGCCTAAACGTAAATTCCGCTTGAATGCCTATTTCGATACAGGAAAGTCCGACCTTCGTGAGGAGTCATTTCCGGAATTGGAAAAGTTATTGAAAATGATGCAGGAAAACCAAAAGATGGTGATTGAAATTGAAGGCCATACAGATAGCCGTGGAGCGTCAAAGCCAAATCAGGTACTTTCTGAAAGTCGCGCAAAAACAGTTATGTTATGGTTAGTTGAAAGGGGTATCGAGAGTAAAAGAGTTACTCACATTGGTTATGGTGAAAACATGCCATGTGCGACCAATAATACTGATGCAGGAAGACAGCTCAACAGACGTATTGAAGTAAGTATTATGGATGAATGATTTCAAATATTTTTTCTTTAAAATTTTTTATGGATATAGTTGTACTGATTATTGTTGCCGGTATATCATCAATGCTTGGATGGTATTTTGCTAAAGTCAAATTTATAGCTCAAAAAGGAGTTCCAAAGGAGGAACTTGATAGGTTAACGCATCTATTTAATGAATCCGAACGCGTAAAATCCATAGCAGAGCAAAGAGTATCCGATTTAAAAAATGATTTGGACAGGATAAATGAAAAATATTCTGCAAGGGAGATTGAGTTGATTCAAGTTAGCTCTGATAAAGCAAAATTTAGTCAGGAAATAATTAATTTAAAGCAAAAACTCGATGAGCAGAAGAATGAGTTAGCTGATTTGCAAAAGAAATTCACAATTGAATTTGAAAATCTTGCAAATAGGATTTTTGACGAAAAAAGTTTGAAATTTACTGAGCAAAACAAAGAGAATCTGAAAACCATTTTGAATCCGCTCGGAGATAAAATCAGGGATTTTGAAAAAAAGGTCGAAGATACCTATGAGAAGGAATCAAGAGACAGAACTTCTCTTGGCGGTGAAATAAAAAAGCTGTTTGAATTAAATCAGCAGATAAGCAAGGAAGCCAAGAATCTTACAGTAGCATTGAAGGGTGAGGCAAAAACACAGGGGAATTGGGGTGAAATTATTTTGGAGAGCTTACTCGAAAAGTCAGGATTGGTTAAAGACAGAGAGTACTTCGTGCAAAAATCTTTTACCGATGAGACAGGAAAAAGGTTACAACCTGATGTCGTTATTAAATTTCCGGGAGCAAGAGATGTAATAATTGATTCGAAGGTTTCATTGAATGCTTACGAAAGGTTTTCTTCAACAGAATCAAAGGAGGAGCATGAAAGAGCTTTGAAGGAACATATAATATCTGTAAAAAGGCACATTGATGAACTTAGCAATAAGAAATATGAGGATATTCAGGATTTAAAGAGTCTTGATTTTGTTTTTATGTTCATTCCTATCGAGCCAGCATATTATGCTGCAATTCAGGGCGACCAGCAACTTTGGAATTATGCTTATGAAAAAAGAATTTTGCTGGTGAGTCCGACTAATCTCTTTGCTGTATTAAAAATGACAGAAAAGCTATGGCAACAGGAATATCAAAGCGAAAATGCTTATGATATTGCAAAACGTAGTGGTGAGCTTTATGATAAGTTCGTAGGATTTGTGGAGGATTTGCTCGCAATCGGTAAAAAAATTGGTGAAGCTGAGAAAAGCTATGACTCAGCCTTAAATAAGCTAAAAGAGGGAAATGGTAATTTAATCTCAAGAGCTGAAAAATTAAAGGAATTAGGTGCTAAAGCCAAAAAAACTTTACATGTATAGTTCATTTAATAATTAACAAAATAAAATGTTTACACTTTATTTTTTTTTAAATTTCTCTAAAGTTTTATACAAAAATGAAATATTCTTTATAGTTGAAAATACTACAAATCAGAATCATAATAAACTACAATTAAAAAGTTGTTTTTACTATATTATTTTTTTTTAATATACAATATATTAGTATTAACCAATTTATGGTTTATGAAGATTTTAAGCATTTATTATTAGGGGGAAGTCGGATGTGTAAAATAGTAAGTTCAAGCTGTAAGCAGTCGGTTGCCTATTTTCAGTCGTCAACTGCCTTCCGTCTGTCATCTGCAGGAAGACTCAATTCAAAATTATCAGGTTATTTATTTGTTTTCGTTTTAAATATTTTAAATTGTTCAATAGCTATTTCAGGAGACTTATGGGAAGTAATCACATCCAATAATACAGCTCCAGGTTATGTCCGATTCGATATAAGCAATGACGGAAATTTCTTTTTGCTGGATAATTATGGCAATATCAGATATCAGGATTCAAGTCTTATCGGCAGTAATAGGTCTTTTTATAAATTGATGAAAAATGGCTATTGGAGTTGCTTTACGATTGACAATGGTGTTAAGATTTATGATGAGGAGTTTAGATTAATCGGGACAATATTTGTTCCAAGTAATTACAAAATTGATTCACATGATATCGAATCATTGAGTAATGGGCATTACCTGTTACTTTGCCAGGAGACAAGGATTATTGATATGAGTAAAATCGTTGAAGGTGGACAAACAGAAGCTCGGGTATATGGTGTTATATTAGTTGAAATGGGACTTGACAATGAGATTTATTGGACTTGGAATTCTTTTGACCATTTAACACTTACGGATGCAACAGAAGATATTGACCTAACTCAGATTCTCATTGATATTACACATGCCAATGCAGTTGCGGAGGACTTGGACGGTAATATATTAGTATCTATAAGACATTTTGATGAGATAATTAAAATAAATAAAATAAATAGCGAAATAATGTGGAGATTGGGTGGAAGTGCAAGCAAGAGTAATGAATTTCAATTTGTTAATGATACCGAAAATGATTTTTTTGGTTTTTCACATCAACATGCTGTAACTGTATTACCTAATGGACATTATTTGATTTTTGATAACGGTAATTTAAAACCTGTACAATATTCAAGAGCAGTAGAATATGAGTTGGATACTGTGAATATGATATGCCGTCGGATTTGGGATTACAGAGAAGCCCCGGATATATTTTATGGCAACATGGGGAATGCTCAACGCTTGCCGAATGGGAATACTTTTATCAATTGGGGGCAAGGCAGGATTATGGAAGTCAGAGATGACCATTCGAAGGCATTTGATATGACACTGGAAAGCAGTTTGCCAATCTACAGAGCTTTCAGGTATGTAACCAAAATGGATGCTGTTTTAAAAAATATTAATTCAAATGGGTCTTATGATTTTAATTCGAGCAGTGATTCTACAGGTATAATTTTGGAAATTAGTTCTCTTTCAGGATTTGGTTTATCGTCCATCGAGAAACATTATTATGCAGCAAGCGGTCATTATAGCGATACAAATTTTGCCAGGTTATTACCATACAGATGGGTCTTAAGTAAATACGGGATTAATGATATCAGGGGCAAACTGAGGATTAGTTTAAACAGAATAGAAAATGTAATTGATGCAAGAAAATTAACTATATATAAAAGAAATTCTGAAGGTAATGGTACTTTTATTGAATTGATGACAAGATATGATGAAAGTAACAATGAAATCTATGCTGATTTTGACGGTTTGGGTGAATTTGTAATTGGCAGTAATGCTTTTGCTGCTCCCATTGTTTACGAACCTGAAAACGGTAGCACAGGGATAACAACAAATGGGGGGATGCTCGAGTGGATTAAGGTTACAGGTGTTACAAATTATCATATACAGATTGCAACAGATAATAATTTTCAAAATTTAATTAATGATACTGTTACTGGAAATAAAGGATATTATGTTTTTTACGGATTGGAAAATTACAGGGTTTACTATTGGCGTGTAGCTTCCATGAACAGCAAAGACACTTCTGATTGGTCAGATGTATTTTCATTCAGAACAAAAATGGGTATGGTCTCATTAGTTTCACCAAATAATAACAAATATCAGGTTGCTTTAAGTGCAATATTAAATTGGAGGAACTTAAATGGTGCCGAATTTTATTGGCTTGATGTTGCCAGAGATAGTAACTTCGTAGATATTGTTGTTAGAAGAGAACAAGTTATGGATACAAGTATCAATTTAAATTTCGAAGAATTTAATAGAAGATATTATTGGAGGGTCAGAGCTTATTGTGAAAATGATACAGGTAATTGGTCAGATATTTGGAGTTTCACAAGCGTATTACCTATTCCAAATTTAACATTACCAGGGGATTTTGATCCAAATGTTGAGACTTTTGGTGAATTTAAATGGACTGCAGCGGCTTCCGATGTACATTTTGATTTGGTTTTATCTGAGGATATGGACTTCGATTCTATTACATACGAGAATGATAATATTTCCGGTTTTGTGTGTGAGTATAAGGATTTTAAAAGTAATCAGGATTATTTTTGGAAAGTAAGAGCTGTAAGTTATGAAGGAGTCAAAGGTGATTGGTCCGATGCTTGGAAGTTTTCTACCAAATTGGAAGCTCCAAAATTAATTAGTCCGGAAAATGAGCAGAGATTTAAACAAGGTAATATTGGTTTTTCGTGGGATTCTGTTCCAGGAGCTACTCAGTACAATCTTCAAATCGGATATGATTCGGGCTTTTTATACTTGTATAAGGAAATAAACAAGATTGATTCTTTATCTTATACCTTGGAAAATGTAAATAAGGATATGGTACTGTTTTGGAGAGTTCAACCACAGAGTTTTTACAAATACGGTAACTGGAGCGAAACAAGAAGATTAGATGTCATAAATGAAGACGAATTGCTTCCTGCACCCATGTTAATTAGCCCAAATGACAGAGATACAAACGTAGAGACAAGTGGATTTTTAATATGGTTAGGCTATACTCAAGGACTGAATTTCGACTTGCAGGTTAGCACTGATTCTGAATTTAATACATTAATTATCGATTCAACTACTGACACAAGTAGTTATTTTCAGTATGAAGGTTTTAATAAAGATGTAAGATATTATTGGAGAGTTAGAGCAAGGAATGATGAACAAACCAGTGATTGGTCAAAGTCATTTTGGTTTAAAACTGCATCTGAAACGATTGAGAATGTGCTGACATTACTTGAACCAATTGACGGAAGAAAAAGAGTTGGTATTGCTGATGAATTAAAATGGAAATTGACTAATGGAAACAATGAATTAGGGGAAAGAGAATTCAGAGTGGAAATTAGCGAAAAACCTGATTTTATTCATTTAGTGAAATCTGTCTCAGGTTTGAAGGAAAATTCATTTCTTTTCACTGATTTAAATTATTTTAAAAAGTATTTTTGGAGAGTTGGAATATTTAGAGATGACAGTCTGGAAGTTTGGTCAGATATTTGGTTTTTTGAAACTGAACTTGAACCGCCAAGTCCTATTAGCGGCGGATTCGATACTTTACTTAATGAAGGATGCTTGAAATGGAACGAAGTTGATGGTGCAATAAGTTATAGTTTCATGTTGAGCGAAGACTCATTGATGAAAAATCCGATTATTAATTTAGACGGATATAAGGAAAATGCTATTGATTATAACCTTGAACCTGAAAAAGTATTTTATTGGAAGGTGAAGGCAATTGGCAACGGGACATGGAGCCGTTGGAGTGATTTGTTAAGTTTCCGAACAATAAGCGGTATTGGGGTTGAAGAATTTGGGTTTAAAAATATTGAAGTTAATTTATATCCGAATCCTGTCGGTAATCATTTAAATATCAAACTTAAATCACAAATCGAAAGCAAATTGAATATTGAAATAATTAGTTGTTTAGGCGAAAAGATAATTAGCTGGGACTTAACTATTGAAAATGGAGAACTAAAAGTTTTATCTTATGAGACTGAAAAAATGGCTCACGGGATTTATTTTGTTGTTATTAGCTTAAGAGATATACTTTGGGTTGATAAGCTGATTGTTTATTAATGTTTTTTTTTTGAGGAAAAAATGATAAGGAACATTGCTCTATTACTTTTATCGATTGTGGCAATCTTTCCTGTAAGGATGAATGCTGTATCCTTGTGGGAAGTTACTACTTTGAATGAACCATCGCCGGGATATATAAAAATTGATATTGGCAGCAATGGTAATTTCGGATTAGTAGATAATTATGGGAATTTGAATTTTATTGATACGAGTGCCAGTTTAAAAAATCATTCAGTCTGGAAAATTTTAAGAAATGGGTATTGGAGTTGCTTTAAAGATTCAGCTTTTAAAATTTTCAGTGAGGATTTAGCTTTGATTGAAACCATTCAGTTTCCTATAGGATGGAATGTTGACTTTCATGACATCGAGAGTTTGGACAATGGACATTATATACTCCTAGGGGTTGAAAGAAGGGTGATGGATCTGAGTCAAATTGTCGAAGGGGGGCAGACAGATGCAAATGTAGATGGTGTAGTCTTACTTGAAGTTGATGCGGTACGAAACATTCACTGGAACTGGAATTCTTTTGATTATTATAACATTCTCGATGTTACTGATGATATTGATTTGACACAACCAACAATTGATTTCACACATTCAAATGCAATAGCTGTGGATATGGACGGGAATTTACTGCTAAGCAACCGTCATCTTGACGAAATAACTAAAATAAATAAAACGACTAAGGATATCATATGGAGATGGGGTGGAAGTGCATGCAAAAACAATGAATTTGGATTTATAGGTGACACAATCAACGGTTTTTTTGGATTTTCACATCAGCATGCGATTACTGTTCTGCCAAATGGAAATTACCTTTTGTATGATAATGGAAATTTGAAACCAAGCAGGTATTCGAGAGCAGTCGAATATTCGATGAACGTTAATACGAAAAGAGTTACAAAAGTTTGGGAATATTTTAAATCTCCACCAAGTATTTATGAGAATTCCGGAAATGCACAAAGGTTGAGCAATGGAAATACATTGATTAACTGGGGAGAGGATAGGATAACCGAGGTGAGTGCTGATGGTATGGTGCGGCTGGAATTGACCTTGATTCCTTTTTTGGCAAACTACAGAGCATTTAAATACATTACTAAAACAAATGCGAGAACATTGAGTATTAGCGGAAATGGGATTTATGATTTTAACGGTGGAAATAAGGAAAGGACTAAGGTAAAGGTTAATATTACCTCATATTCAGGTAGCGGTAATTTAACAGTTGAAAGGCATGATTATCCTCCCCCTTCAAGCAGCTATTCCGGTGCCGACTTTACAAGTTTAATACCCTTTAGATGGGTTATTACAAAATCGGGAGTAACGAGTTTGTCCGGAACGATAATAATAAAAGTTAGTGAATTGAGTGGGATAGATAATCCCGGTGGATTAAGAATTTATAAAAGAAACAGTGAAACAACTGGGAGCTTTTCGGAGATAAATACATCTTATAACAGTTCTACAGGAGAAATTAGTGGTGATTTTTCCGGATTTGGCGAGTTTGTTTTGGGCTCGATAAGTTTAGGAAAAGTGAACCTCATTTCTCCTTCAAACAATAAATTAGGTACTCCAATTAGTGGAAGCTTGAAATGGCAAAAGTTGAACGGAGCATCTTCTTATAGAGTTCAGTTGAGTGATGACAGTTTGTTCGTTAATAAAATAATAAATGAAGTACAAGGGGACGTTGATGAAAAAAGCTATTCATCATTAAACAATAATAAGAAATATTACTGGCGGGTGCAGGCAATGAACAGTCAGGATACATCAGAATGGTCTGATGTGTGGAGATTTACAACCGAATTGGCAGTACCTGTTTTGCTTAAACCAGCGAACGATAAATTTGGTTTAGATTTGAGTAGTGAATTAACATGGAATAATGTCAGCGGTGCTTCAGGGTATTGGGTGCAGGTAGCAAGGGACAGCTTGTTTAGTGACTTGATTGAGAACCGGCAACAGGTAACTGACAGTACTATAGGATTAAACTTACAGGAGTATAACAGACTAATTTTCTGGAAGGTGATGGCATTTAGAAGTACAGATTCAAGCAATTGGTCTCCCATCAGAAAATTCACAACAGAAATGAGCAGTCTGGAACTTTTAGCACCTTCTGCAAATGAAATAAATATCCAAATCAAAGGAACTTTTAGTTGGGGAGACAGTCCAGGTGCACAGTATTATGGATTGTTAGTTTCAAAGGATTCGCTTTTTAATAGTAACATCATCAGGAAAGACAGTCTAAATAAAAATATGCTTGCATTCGACAGCTTGGATTATAATACTAAATATTTTTGGCGGGTGAGAGGCATTAGGACAACAGACACAAGTCAGTGGTCGTTAACTGGTAACTTTACAACTATTTTAAAAGCACCTGAGTTGTCATCTCCAGATGACAGTTCTGAATTATCTGACAATGATGTTATGCTGTCTTGGGGATTAGTTTCAGGTGCAAATATGTATTCACTTGAAATAAGCGATGTTCCAAATATGCAAAATAAAATCGTTAATGTAGATAGTATCAAATTCGCTGAATTTTTAGCAGAAGATTTGCCAAAAAATAAATGGCTATATTGGAGAATTCAAGCCAAATCAGGAGCAAAACAAAGCGAATGGTCAAAAGTATTTTGCTTTAAGATATTACCTGACGAGCCGCTTAGTAAAGCCTTATTGATTAGCCCCGAAAATAATATAAAGAATTTTCCAACATCAGGTTATTTCAATTGGTTTAAGGTTAACGAAGCGAGTTCATATAAAGTGGAGGTAGCTTTGGATTCAAGTTTCACTCAGATAAAGGAAAGAGTGGATAACATTAAAAATACTGTTATTATGTTTACTGATTATCTTTCGTCTACTGAATACTTTTGGAGAGTCAAAGCATTCAGCAGTAAAGATAGCAGCGATTGGTCCGATGTTTGGAATTTTATGACTGCAGAGAATTCGAATCTGCCGTTAATGGAATTACTCGAACCAATGGATGGCAGTACTAAAGTTGCAGTAGGTGGACAGATTCAATGGAACTGTGATGATACTATTAAATCCTATCATCTTCAAATTTCGGCTAATGCTCAATTCAAATCAAATGTAATTGATATCTCAAATATAAAAGATGAATATTTCGAGTATGCAGATTTGGAATATAATACAAATTATTATCTGAGAATTGGCTCAGAATTACAGAACAGTGGGATTATTTGGTCTGAAACATTTGAATTTTTAACTGAATTGGAACCACCCGTTGCATTATTACCTTTGGATAGCAGTATTGAAATTGATAAAGAAGGTTTACTGAAATGGACTGTACCGGAAGGCGCTGAATCTTTTGATGTTCAATTATCCGATGATTCTTTGTTTAATTCGTTAATTATTGATGTTTCAGGGCATCCTTCCAATGAGATGTTTTATAGCTTAAGCGACAGTACAAATTATTATTGGCAAGTGAAATGCATGAATGACAGCAATGAAAGCCGTTGGAGTGATATTTACAGATTTAAAACCAAGAAAGTTACTGATGTTAAAGATAATGAATTTATAAATTCTATATCAGTTTACCCCAATCCGGTTAGTAGCAATGCAATTTTGGAGGTTTTGGCAGAAAGTCCAATGAAAACTTCTATTTCGCTAATCAATGTTTTAGGAAAATCTGTAAAAATTGATGCACCTTACACTTCCGAAAATGGCAGTAATATCTATAAGCTTGATTTGAGTGATTTACATGGTGGAATGTATATATTATTAATTCTAAGTTCACAAGGAACCAGTTCTACAATGATTATAAAAGAGTAATATAATGAAAGACACTTAAAAGTGTTCTGGTTATGAGAGTGGATGTATATCAAGCTAAAAAAAAAGGACTGTCCTTTTGAGACAGTCCTTTGATTTTTATCTAGTTAAAAATTTATTTTTTGTCTGAGTAAGCTTCTCTTAATCCCTTCATAATCTTCGAGCTAATCTCATTCGCAATTGCTTTATCAACATTTTCACTGCTTGCCATATATTCTGAAATAGCTTTTTCAACTCTGCTCTTGATGATTTCAGCAGTTTGTCCGACCAATGCATTAGTTAACTGGTGAATGTCATGCTGCTGACCTCTCAAGGTTTCCAATTGGCTTCTGTTGGCATCTTCCATTTTCTTCAACATTTTGTCCATACGTTCCTCTTCTTCTGTGTAGAATAGAGTAACAGCCATAAGCATAAGCATGGAGAATTCGAGGAATATAGCCAGCAAAATGAATGACGGTTTTGTTGCAGGAATAAATTTCAAACCTCTGACACCGACGGCTATAATCAAGAAACCGGCACCTCCGTATGCCATACCGGTAACGTTGTTCGAATATTTTTCCGTGAAGTGGTGAGCCATATAAAGACGAAGTCCTTTGCCAAACATGATGTGGTTTTTTCTCCAGACGAGACCGTCTTTTGTGTCTTCAATTTCTTTCACAACGAAATCAGAATAATATTCCTTAATTCTTTCATAAATCTGTTCATTTCTGAATCTGATTATATCGGTATTATCATCAAATTCTTCCTCGAATCTGTGAGAATGAACTGTTGATGAAGGGTCATCCGTAACAGTTCTATCCCAAATATACCTATATATGGAAACGACTTTGTCTCTGTCTTCTTCGGCTAACTTGTCGTTTGGCGATATTAACAACTCAACTATTTCATCAGAAAAACCTGTTTGAAGTCTGATTTTCACCTTAGTGTTTTCAATCTGCTTCTCGAAAAGAACTGCCATTAATCCAATATTGCTTGGTAACATCATAGTTACAAATGCCGAAAGTAAGAATGATATAACAAGAGCTAATATCCAAAAACCAATCCATGGTTCGAGGATAATCGGGAACTCTCCAAGTGTTTCACTTTTTGCATAAAATTCCCATTTGCCTTTAACGTAACCGTTAACATCTGAGGTACGTTCATGGAAAGAAAAATCGAATATAAATTCTCTGTTTATATATTCTTTTTTAATTTCCAAGCCTCCTTGATACTTTTTTTCATTTTCTTTTAATGTAGAAGCCCAAACAAGCCCGTCGAATTTAACGAATCCGATTTTTTCCATTCTTTCACCACTTGGCTGAAAAAGAGGAACTACGAAGCCCGAAACAGCTCTCGGAATAATTTGAAAAAATGTAAGCACAAACAATGTGACAACAAAGATTGTAAACAATACAACATGTTGTGGCTGTGCTTTATATTTTTTGCTTTCTGTTACATGTGCCATACCTATTAAATCTCCTTAATTTAATTAATCAATACTATTATAATAAAATAGTTGAATCAAGTACCTCAAATATCTTTAAAATTACAAAAAAAACTTATATAATAAAAACAATTAATATTTTTTTTAACATTAGTGTCAATTTTATCATAAATTATGAAAATTAAATGAATTTATCAAACGATTATGTCTATTCGTTTGATTAGTTAGCAATGATTTGGTAATTTTGTATTTATGAGAAGTAAAACATTATCGGCAATCAGTATTTTAAGCATGAAAGGAACCATCAGAGGCGGTTCGTTTCTAAGCTGTTTGTTCTTGTATTTTTTGCTGAGGACATTGGAACATCTCTATTCACTTTTTCCGCACTTCTAAGAATTAAATTTCTTTAAGTTTCCCAATTTTTTTTTTAATATTTCTAAGGATAATGACATGAATAATGCTAGTAATTATTTCCGCTATTATGTAGAGCCGACAGACGTTATAGCAGAATTAAAAAAGTATATGTTGGCAGACGGTTTTGATTTTGTTCTCGATTTGGATTTGAGTAAAGGTACAAATTTTATTGACCAAAGGAATGGAAAGAGATATATTGATTTCTTTACTTGTTTTGCTTCGATTCCCCTTGGATTGAATCATGCTAAGTTGATTGAAGAAAATTATAAAAGTTTTTTAGGAAGTATTGCTGTAAATAAGCCATCCAATTCCGATATTTATACAACAGCCATGGCGAGCTTTGTTAAAACTTTTTTCAAAATTGCTGTGCCTTCAGATTTTAAATATGCTTTCTTTATTTCTGGGGGAGCTTTAGCTGTTGAGAATGCTCTGAAAACAGCCTTCGATTGGAAAGTTCGAAAAAATTTCAAAAAAGGATATAAGTTTGAGAGAGGACACAAGATAATTCATTTCAATCAGGCATTTCATGGCAGAAGCGGTTATACTTTGTCTTTAACTAATACAGACCCTGCTAAAACGGATTTATATCCAAAGTTTGATTGGCCCAGAATCAGCAATCCGAAAATAATATTTCCTTTGAATAACAATTTACAACAAGTTATTGATGCTGAGAGAAAAGCCATTGATGAAATAAAGATGGCTTTTGAACAAAACCGTGATGATATTGCCGCCATTATTATAGAACCAATTCAAGGTGAAGGAGGTGACAATCATTTTAGGAAAGAGTTTTTTAGTGAACTAAAAAACATTGCAAATGAAAATGAGGCATTGCTGATTTTCGATGAGGTTCAGTCAGGATTAGGAATTACGGGTGAATGGTGGGCTTACCAAAATTTTGGTGTTACTCCTGACATACTGGTTTTTGGAAAGAAGATGCAAATATGCGGAATAATTGTTACAGACAAAATTGATGATATTCCAGAAAATGTATTTCACACTTCGAGCAGGATAAATTCCACATGGGGTGGAGACTTGGTGGATATGGTTCGCTCGGCAAAATATCTAGAAATAATTGAAGATGAAAATATTTTAGCTTCCGTTAAATCTACAGGGAAATATCTGTTGAAGAGATTGCATGATTTTCAGAACAATTACGATGGCATTATCACAAACACTAGGGGCATTGGGTTGTTTTGTGCTTTTGATTTGCCTGATAAGAATTTCAGAACAAAGTTAATTTCCGAATGTTTTAGTAATGGCTTGATGATATTACCATGCGGGGAAAAATCAGTTAGGTTTAGACCGGCATTGAACATAACTGAAAAGCAGATTAGTGAAGGGTGTGATATTATTAATATAGCTGTTAAAAAGATATCTTCAAAAAAAAGAAGGTAAAATAAATAATAAGATTTAAGTTTAACATTCATGAATTTAATCAATAGATTATTTCAAAGGGTTTAACTAAAACTGATTTACTGGAGGTTAGCTTAATATAATATCTTCCTTGTGCCAGATTTGGGACATCAAAGATTTCAGACTGATAACCTGCAGTAGAGAATTTATCTTTTACGGCTGTCAATACTTTTTGACCGAGTGAATTATATAAATCAATTGTTATGTAAGAACCATCGGTTAAGGCATAGTCAATGTGCAATTGACCTTGAGCAATCGGATTGGGATATATTTGTAAAATTTCTTCTGTTTTGGGGAGTGGATTGTATTTGCCATCAGCTATTCCATATTCTTTTGCAGTCAATCTCGAATTCCGACAGTTCTCTCTTAATTTAACCATATTATTTGCCGCAAAAATACTGAATGCAACCCGAACTGTATCACCTGGTTTAACTTTGAGAGGACCGGCACCTATTACCATGGAAACATCTGTAAGCGATGATTCTTTTCTATAAATCCCACTGGAGAGCATGAGCCATTTTTCCCATCTGTAAAATCCATCCCAGACTCCTGGATTTGTATTGCTTGTTCCGGGGTTGTCTATTGCAAAAAAGTTTGGCTTATAACCCGATAGCATTGCGACACCAACGAGAGGCAAGGTATCAATCAATTTGTTTCTCACATAGCCAAATCCATAGGTTTCTTCGAATTTTGCGTAGTTGTTTGAACCGGAAGGTCCTATATCCCAATCAAAATAAAGTCCGGCATATAGTGAATCGTAATCTTTTCTTAATGTATCGAAATCATTACCTGATGTATTAATTATGTCATAAACTACATAAATAATGTCTTTATTGATTTCATCATTAAATTGAAAAATACTTTGTTTAACTTTTACAGCAATCTCAGTTTCTGATTCATAAGATATAAATTCTGTTTCTGCTTCTTCGGTAGCAGTTGTACCGGGTTTTTTTACTTGCAATGATTTCGATATAATGAACGAGCGGTCTTGTTGCATCTGCTCTCCAGTTCTGGCAACATTTGAAACCTTACCGGGAGCTAATCCAAGCATTAATGCTCCTTCGTATAATATATTTCCACTTGACTTATAATTGAAACCATCTCCTTGAACATTCGAAGGATAGTCATTAAAACCTATATTGCCTCTCGAATTAAAAGTTACTGTAATATCATTGCTTTTCAATGTCCTGTAACTTGGATTCATTACAAATGTTATATACACGCTATTGACAAATTCTTCATCATCATAAATTGCTAGCTCAAGATTCATAAGATAATCATTTGGTACATCCTGAGGCAATTTTATTATTATTTTCTTGCTTAATTCAAGTTCTTCCATGCTTGACATAGAACCGATCTCGATTTCTCTTTCAATATATTCACCACCGGTTAAAAGAAATGCTTCAATACGTCCTTTTGTCAAAGGACTAAGCACATTTTGAACTGTTAAAGAAATTTCAACTTTCTCGCCAATCTCAAGAATGTTGTCGTTACTTTCATCAGCTAAATAATAACTTTGCAAAACCACAGATTTCCGAATCTTATCCTGAAGCGCTTGATAGGCATTTACCCTGCCTTTGCCGAGTTTACCAATAAAAAAAGGATTTAAAGTATCAATATCATCACTGCTTGCTTTAATATGTTCTTTAATCTGAATAGGCAAATAGTCCGGATATTTTTCCTTCACTATACCGGCAATTCCTGCCACAACAGGTGATGCCATTGACGTACCGTCCAAATAGTCATAATCATCACCCGGAATAGTCGAATATATATCCTCACCCGGTGCTGAAACATCAACACTGTAATGGTAGTTCGAAAATCCGCTTTTTTTATCATCGAAATCAACAGAGGCAACTGAAATAACATCCCTGTGAGATGCGGGATAAAAAGCTACCTCAGTACCGTCATTACCTGCCGCCGCAACTACTACTGCCCCTAATTCTGCGGCAGTTGTCAATATTTCCATTTCGGCTTCTGAGCGGCTTTCGCTTCCCCATGAACAATTAATCACATCTGCTCCCATGCTTGCGGCATATAATATACCTTCGTAACTATTAGAAACTGAAGTACTGAAGGGATTATCCCCTGCAACTTTGACAGCGAGCAATTTTGCACCTTTATCTATTCCAGCTATTCCAATTACATTGTGTGTTGATGCAGCAGCAATCCCTGCAACATGTGTTCCATGTATATGTCCCGGTTTTGGATCGTTGTCCCCTGATGTATTCTCACTGCTAACAAAATCCCAACCTCTCCAATCATCAACAAATCCATTGTTGTCATCGTCAATGCTGTTATTTCTTCTGTCATTACCTTTGACATCTTTGCCAATCTCACCAATATTGTACCAAAGCTTGTCCTTTAAGTCCTCATGGAAATAATCAATACCTGTATCAACGATACCAATGACAATACTGCTGTCTGTTTCATAATTATCCCAAGCTTCGAATATTTTGATTTGATTTAAATAATATTGTCTGTATATCAAGCTGTCGTTAGGTACTCCGACTATTTTTTTTAAGGGAATTGGCTCAGCATACTCAATGAAATCAAAATTCGAGATTTTTTTTGCTAATAAAGATACGTCAATATTTTTTTTAAACTCAACAAGAAAAATTCTCATCAAATTCTGTGTCTCAGGAAAAATATAGTCAATTCCTTCATTTGCAAAATATTTATTGTCTTCAAATTCCTGTTTACCTCTTTTGTATTTTGAATTTGTTCTAAGCTTATTGTTTTCTGACAGTTTTTTATTTAAGAGTATAAGTGATGCATCGGATAAGTATCCTTTACACAAATTTAATCCGGTAAAATCTTTGAACTCGGCAATCTCTCCGGTTCTTTTATTTTCCAAAAGATTTTTATACAGTTCAGAACCTTCTTTAAACTTTATTAATATTTTTTGTGGTTCATACTCGACAGCATTAACCGGAAAAAAAGTTAAATAAAGTAAGAAGATAAAACAACTTGAAAAACAAACCTTTTTCATTCACACTAAAACAAATTGATTATTAAAAATTATTCATTTATTAAATCCTCTTCATATTTGGATAAATTTACTTCCCAAATTATGTAAATTGACGTTTTCCAAAGAAAAATAATATATTGTGAATATAATTTTCTTGTTTTATTTATAATATTGGTTTAATTTTGTATAGTAGAAAATGTGACATATTAAAGTTAGTAATTACTACATTTTTTAAAGATACCTTAAGAAATTGAATTATTTTAGAATTGATTGATGAAAAAACTGTTTTTTTAATACAAATTATTTATGATGATAAGAATTTTAAATAAATTACTTGCTTTGGCAATAATAATAATTTCCGGTAACACTTTACTATTTTCGCAACCTTATTACCCTGTAACAACACTTGATAACCCGGCACCAGGGTATATAATGACTGGACCGCAATCGGGGACATCTATCAGCTTAGTTGATAATTCAGGAAGGGGAGTCTTCACTAAAGATATTGGCCAATATGGTATAAACCCGAATACGTTAAGAATTTTAGAGAACGGTAATTTTGCATTTTTCAGTTCATTCAATTGGGTGATAATGGATGCTGGCATGAATGTAATCAATACATTTGCATCGAGTCCACAGTATGCCACTGATTTTCATACACTGAGTGTTAGTTCAAATGGTAATTATCTCTTGGCTGCTAAGGATTTTATTACTGTTGATATGTCGGCAAAAGTTGAGGGAGGCAAAACTTATGCTCGTGTTCTTAATATTGTGATTGAAGAATTTGACCAACAAAAGAATCGTGTATTCAGTTGGAACTGTTTCGAACATATTGACGTTTGCTCGGCAACGGAGGACCAAAATTTGACACTCTCGGAAATTGACCCGTATCATATTAACACTGCAAGATATGATTTTGACGGAAATATAATTGCGAATTTCAGGAATTTGGATGCCATCATAAAAATCAACAGAGCCACAGGTGCGATAATGTGGATAATGGGTGGAAGCAAATGTAAACTGAATCAATTCACATTTACAAATGATAATCAAAATGGATTTGTTGGATTTTCTCATCAGCATAATCCTTATAGATTACCAAATGGTAATTTATTACTTTTTGATAATGCTGTTTTGAATCCAAATAAATCGTCGAGAGCAGTTGAATATTCGGTTAACGAACAAACGAAGACAGTAACAAAAGTATGGGAATATCATCATAGCCCTGCAATTTTTTCCGAGTTTCAAGGAAATGCACAAAGGTTGCCAAATGGTAATACTTTAATAGGATGGGGAGTAAATTATTCAAATAATTTATGCACAGAAATAACATCAGATAAAAAAGTTATCATGGAAATGTCTCTTGGCGGTAATGCATATTCATATCAGGTTTTGAAACATATCTTTATGATGAATGCTGCAAGTGCCAATATTTTTAACCCCAGGTTGTATAATTTTAATGAAGGTTTTAATAATACTAATGTAGCTTTGAATGTTATCACAATAACCGGTGCTGGGTCAGCTTCGGTAGAAAAACATAATTATGGTCCGAGAAACGTTTATTTTGAAGGTGCTCAGGCGTGTAGTTACCTGCCATATAGGTGGGTATTGAATTATAGGGGAATCAGTTCGTTGAAAGCAAAAATTTATATTAGCTTAAACCAAATCAGTAATTTGGAACACAAATCCGATTTAAAAATTTATTGGAGAAAAAACGAAAACTCAGGTTCATTTAAGTTACTGACAACGACTTATAGTCCTGAGTATGATAGATTAGAAGCGGAAATTGACAGTTACGGAGAGTTTATTGTCGGCTTTTCTTTTAATTCCCCTCCCAAGTTACAATCACCTACTAATAAATCCAACGATGTCGTTACTAATGCTGTATTGGATTGGAGTGCTGATTTGTCAAATACAAAATTTGTGTTACAATTAAGTAAAAGTGAAAATTTCAACAATATAATTCTTCAAAAGAGCTTAACTGAAATTACTCAATATCAATTGGAATCACTGGATTTTAATACTAAATTTTTTTGGAGGGTTAAAGTAGAAGATAATGAATGTGATACCAAATGGTCCGATGTTTATTCTTTCACAACTGAAATTGAAGATGTTAAATTAGAATTACCAGAAAATAAAACAAATAATCAATCTTTGTCAGGATTTTTATCATGTAATCAGGTGAATGGTGCTAACAGGTATCAATTCATGTTATCTGAAGATTCAATTTTCAAAGAACCAAAGCTGGTTTTAGATAGAAATATAGATTCAAATTTAATAAATTATTCAGACTTGAAACCATTTAAAAATTATTATTGGAAAGTTGGAGCCGTTAAAGAAGGAACAATAAAAAAATGGTCTGAAATTTTCACTTTTAAAACAAATGTGAGTAAAGTTGAATTGCTGTCACCTTCTGATTTCGAGAATCGGCTTCCAGTTACTGTATTATTAAAATGGATGTTAATTAATTCAGTCGAAAAATGGAATATACAAATCTCGAATGAACCTGATTTCCATACAACTGTCTTAAATATACAAGTAAATTCGAAAAACTGTGAATATTCTTTTTCCAATTTAAACTTTGCAACAAATTATTATTGGAGAGTGAGAGGAGTCTTAGGTGATACAGTTACTGATTGGTCGGATACTTGGCAGTTTAGCACGAAAATTTCTTCTCCATTGCCAATCATACCTAGTAAAAATGAAGGGTCAGATGGTTTACCTGTCCAATCCTATATAACATGGGAAAAAGTTTCTGGAGCATTAAGGTACCAGATTCAATTATCTAAAGACTCTGAGTTTTATCAAATTAAATTCAATGCATATTCTGAGGATTTAAATATCTGGTATGATAATTTAGACTTCAGAACAAACTATTGGTGTAGAATCCGTGCTTTCGATGGTGAGCAATTTTCCGATTGGTCGCAACTGGTCGAATTGAAAACTTGTTCGCGACAATTATTTCCAAAAGATAATCAGTTTAAAATACCTATTTTAACAGATTTAATGTGGAATGAGGGAAATAATGAAAAATTTTATGAAATTAAAATTGCTACCGATACAAATTTCACTGAAGGATTACAATTATTTTCACCTGTTTCATCAAATCAATTGGAAGTTAGTAAACTTGATTATGCCCATAAATACTTTTGGTCAGTTCGTTCCTTCACCAGTAGTTATTATACGTCATGGTCTGAACCTTTCTGCTTTACTACAAAACTTGAATCTCCTTCATTAATTTATCCGGATTTTGACGAAGTTAACAATGCAACAAATTTAAATTTCAAATGGAGTAATTCACAAGATGCAGATTTTTACAAACTCGAAATCGCTTCTGACATACAGTTCGAGAATTTAATTACTAATATTGAAAATATAGAAACCCCACATTTTGTTTTACTCGAAAATATGAGAGATGGTGTTTATTGGTGGAGGATTGCAAGTTATAATGAAAACAACTCTAGTGATTGGTCAGTACCGAAAAGATTTATCGTCAACTCTGCTATGAGTGTTAATGGTTCAGTTCCAGACTTATCTGAATATGATATCATTAATTTCCCTAATCCATTGGAGAATGAAACAAAATTTTATATCACAATAAAGAATACCACACCTGTTTGTCTGAAGATTTATGATTTGACAGGAAAAGAGATTTTTCAAATTATTAACGAAACTTTGCCTTCAGGAAGTTATCTCTACAAATGGGACGCATTGAATGTTATAAATGGAATTTATTATTATGTCATTTCAACAAATAATAGCACAAGTTCAGGTAAACTTATTATTGTGAAATAAATAAGATTCAGTAAAACGACATACTTTTTTGGAATATTAGTTTGAGAAATTAAATCTTTTCTCGAGGGATTTTTGTCCAACTCGAAACAAGTGAATAATCAGTATTCTCAATTAGCAACCCTAATCGTGTTTAACTTTCTGTACCAAATTTTCGTATGAAACTTTGACACTCCTGTCTGTAACAAGGTAATTATCTATCATTTGACAAGAATGCAGGACTGTGGAGTGGTCCCTGTTTCCAAAATGCGAACCTATGGTCTTTAAGGAAAGCTGAGTAAATTGTTTTGTAAGATACATTGCCATCTGACGGGCTAATGCAACTTCATGCTTTCTTGTTTTCGATACCATCAATTCTTCTGGGACTTTGAAATATTTTGATACGATGTCCTTAATATCATCAACAGTTAGTTGTTTTGGTTCAAAGTTTGTAACTCCGAAAACCACTTCCTTAGCAAGGTCAAGGTTCAATTGCCTGTTGTCAAAAGTATATTTTGCAATTAAACTAACAAGAATGCCTTCCAGTTCGCGGACATTATTCTTTACATGCTTAGCAATGTACTCGATTATTTCAATCGGCAATTCAATCCCTTCATCCTCGCTTTTCTTTTTTAAAATAGCCATTCTCATTTCAAAATCGGGTGATTGTATATCGGCTATTAAACCCCAATGAAATCTCGAAAGAAGCCGTTCATCAACATCTGTTAGTTCTTTAGGGGGTTTGTCGCTTGTCAGTACAAGTTGTTTTCCTGCCTGATGCAATGCATTGAAAGTATGGAAAAAGTTGTCCTGAGTCTTTTCCTTGCCCGAAAAGAACTGAATATCTTCGACAATTAAAACGTCAATACTTCTGTAAAAGTTCGTAAATTCATTTTGTTTGTTGTTTTGTATCGAATTCACAAACTCCATAGTGAACCTCTCGCTTGTTGTATAAAGCACTCTAAGGTCTTTCAATCTTCTTACAATGGCATTGCCAATGGCCTGAACAAGGTGTGTCTTTCCAAGCCCGGTATCGCTATAAAGAACCAGTGGATTGTAACGTGTAGTACCAGGGTTTTTGCAGACAGCCAAAGCCGCCGAATTCGCAAGCTGATTGCTTTCTCCTTTAACAAAATTGTCAAAGCTGTACCGGGGATTCAGGTACGATGGAAACGACTCCGGTAAATTTGGCATATCCGCAAAAGGCAACTGTATCTGATTTGAAGCCGGAGGGTATTTGAATGCCGGCACCTTTATCATTCTGCTTTGCAGGTTGTCATTGCTTTCATCAACTACAACCTGATATTGCAATTTTGCATTTTCGCCCAATACCTGGAAAATGGTTTTTTGTAAAAGTGGGTAAAAATGTTCTTCTATCCATTCGCAAAAGAATTGACTTGGAACTTTAACTGTTAATTTATTATCAGTATATTTTAATGCAGTTATTGGCTCGAACCAGGTTTTATAAACCTGTGAATTGACGTTGTCCTTGATTATTTGCAAACACTTCTTCCAATATGAGTAAGCAATTTGGTCAACGTCCTTACTGAGCACTTCTTCGGAATTCACCTTCTCTGTTAAATTTTGAGAAAACAATACATCCGCATCCAAATTTTGTTTAGACACACACACCTCACTATATATATATTATTGTTATCGTTAATTATAAATTTCAGACGAAAAAACAATTTCCATGTATTTTTCGTCATTTCTCAAAAATGAACATAGATAATATTACTACAAATGTATAATAAAAAGTACTATATTTTTTAATAAAACATCAATTCATTTTTCGATGACAATTTGATATTTTTTTTCAAAACTCACAAGAAATATATTTTTTTTTTTTGAAAAAAAAACTTTGGAATTTTCAAACTTTGTTAGATTAAAGAACTTATGCGATTGACTAACCGGCAATATAGTTTTTCCTCAATTTGTCCACAGCATAAGTTAATAAATAAAAGCAAGATACGAAATACAATAGTCTTAGTGTTTAGTGTGAAGAATTTGTTAACATCTTGTAAATCGGCTACAGTTCTTGATTTCAAGTGGTTTTAAAAAAAATTAATAATAAAAAAACAAGTGTGCCAAATTTATCAATAATCTGAAATAAATTTTTTTTAAATTTATTTTTACAATCTTGTTTATTTGTTTACGATTTTATATTATATTTAAAGTTTATTTTAATGAAATTTATATGAAAATAAAAAAATTTCAAAATATTATCATCATAATTGTACTTTTTGTGTCTGCTTATTCTGCTTCTTTCAGCCAGTGGGAAGAAGTTACGACTGTTCCTGTACCTTACAATAATATTTACTGGCTCGATGTATTTTTTTTGAATAATAATCCAGATTACGGTTGGATTTGCGGATACGGAGGTCAGGTTATCAGAACGACTGACGGCGGTGAATCATGGAATGGTACAAAAATAATGGATATGGTAATAGATTCTGTTATTATAGATGGGAAAACTTACTATGACACAACTTTTATTCAAACCATCAACCAATTAGAGAGTATTCATTTTGCTGATGAAATGACCGGATATACCTCCGGAGAAGGAAGGGTTTACAAATCAACTGATGGCGGAGCTACGTGGAAAAGCGTTGTAGATACAGGTGCAGGTGGTGATGTATGGGGGGTCTTTTTTATTACACCCGATATCGGATTGGCAGTAGGCGGAGGTTGTGATGGACCACAATATTTCCGAAGAACAACCAATGGTGGAAAATCTTGGTCAATGTTTATCGGTAATGAGCCCCAGACAGGAGTTTCTGATGCTATACTACTATCACCTAACGGAATAGGTTTTGTATCGAGCAGTGGATTGATTTGGAAAACAACCGATGGTGGTATTACCTGGGACAAATTTTCAAAGTCAGGTAATCCTGACTGGCAGGAAGAGATTACGAATTACGGTAATACTTTTTTAATTCCTTATGCGGATAATTGTATGGGTGGCGGAAGCAATGGTGGTTGGAGAATAACAACTGATTATGGAAAAAACTGGAAACAATTTCCGATTGACGCAACTATGTTTGGTGCATACCTGCTTAGTGAAAAGAAAGGATGGGTTTGTGGTCAAAAAGAGCAAATTCACTTTACATCAGATGGTGGTTTGACATGGGAATTGCGTAATTGCGGGATTAAAAAGAATGTTCCACTCGATGATATTTGGTTTGTCAACGATACTTTAGGTTGGGTTGTCGGTAGAGGTGTTTATAAGTTTCATATTTATGATACTATTTACCCGAAAATCTTGAGTGATTATCCATTATTCTTTTGCGAAGGAGACAGCATTGAACTTTTTTGTGACAGGGATTACAATCACTATCGTTGGTCTAATGGTGATACAACAAAGCAAACCGTCATCTTTGAAGCAGGTGTTTATTCTTTAATAGCATATAATCATGAGTGCGATAAAGTCATAATGGATTCTGTTGATGTAAAAATCTTCCCAAAAACTGATTTTGAAATTTTAACGAATAAAAATCCTGAATTCTGTGAAGGCGACTCCATTAAACTTTGGATAGAAGCAAATTATAGGGATATTTTATGGTCAACAGGAGCTAAAACAGACAGTATTTTTGTTAGTGATTCCGGCTCGTATTCTGTAGCAATCATTGATACAAATGGATGTGTTTATACACAAACAATTGATATTATTATGCATACGTTACCGGATGCTAAAATTCAGAACTTAGGTAAATTGGAATTTTGTGTCGGTGATTCGGTTACTTTACAAACAAGTCAAAGTTATTTTTCGTATAAATGGTTGAAGACTACAAATTCGGATAGTATTATCAGCAGTAACCGAAGAGTTACAATTCATCAATCGGGTACTTATTTTGTTGTTGTGGAAAATGAATATGGTTGTATTGATACTGCTGCTTCTGTCCAGGTGAATGTACTAGATTTGTCAAATAGGATGGAAATTTTTTCCAACAAAAAGCCAAAGGGTCTGGATTTTGATTCATTAGGTTTAACAAATATGACTTGTGAGTATTTGAATATTTTTAATAAATCAGACCAGATGGTTACTTTATCAGACATTTACCTTGCTCATAATATTGAATTTTCTCTTCCACAAAAGCAAATACCTTTTAATCTCTTCCCAGGTGATACAAATCAATTGCTCGTTTGCTTTCGTCCACTCGATTTTGGAATAAGAAGAGATACCATTTTAATAGGGGATACCTGCAGTTCGCATCTCATACCGTTGTCTGGAATTGGCACAAAGAATATATATACGGCAGAATCCGATTGCAGTGTGGATTTGATAATAAGTACAAGGGAAGTGATGGGTGGAGAATATTTCATATCAGGTAATATATATCCCCATCCAATTCAAAATATCGGTTTTATTGATTTTTCAATGAAAACTAAGAATAATGAAATTGAAGCAAAATGCAATGTGAATAGTTCTTTAGGAATAGTAGTTGCAAAAGGAATTATTCAAAACAGCAAAGTAGTCAATGAAAATAATTACTTCAAACATAGCGGTCAATGGGCTATCAATATGGAGTCACTACCAACAGGAATGTATTTTATTGAGATAAAAACCGGACAATTCCAAAAAACATATCCTGTTGTTATTGCAAAATAAAAAACATAGATAAATTTAAGAAATTTAAAATTACGAATCAAAATAACAATTTCTTGTTTAGTTATTTGTTTGTGTTTAGTAGTTGTTTGACAAGTCCATAAGCTATTTCAATTCCTTCTTCACTAATTATTTTTTCAATATCAAGTTTAAAGAATTCATTGAAAATTTTTTCTCTTTTTTCAAAATCGTGATAGATGCCTGTCTCAATGGTTTGTTCTCTGAGGAATGAGGCAATTTCAACAAAGTAAGCTGTATTTTCAGAAAATTGCTTTGATATTCTTTTCCGCATTTCCCTAACAAAAAATGGTGCTTTCCCCTGTGATGCAACCGAAATAGTTAAATCTCCATGTTTGATTGTTGCAGGCATAATGAAATTGCATAGTTCGGGTACGTCGGCAACATTCAACAAAGCTTTTTTTTCGGTACATTCCTTTTGGACATTTGAATCTACTTCAGGATTACCAGTTGAACAGAAAACTATACTATTTTCAGGTATGTCCCCATTTTGGTATTCTCTTTGAATTATTTTTATTTTATCGCTTTTCAGAGCAAGAATATCATTTGAAATCTCAGGCTCAATAATTGTCATATTTGCTTTAAATTCAAGAAGATTCATTATTTTTCTTTTTCCGATATTCCCTGCTCCAATAACGACGATTTCAAATTTTGATAAATCAATCAATATAGGGAAATATGTTCCTCTGGAAAATTTTTTCATTTTTTGAAACTTTTGAAACTTTTTAAATTTATTAACGTATTATAAATGAGTCCAACATTATACTAGTTATTAAAGCCGCAAGGATGTAAGAATCTAAGCGGCTTTTTTATTTTACCATTTATCTTCAGTACCTCTGAATTTGCTGTCAGTAATAATGTATTTCATAATTCTTGTCATGTGAGACTTTTCCTTATCGATTATAGAATCAAGTTTATCATTTTTACCTATTATGCTTCCTATTCCTGAATAATAAAGGACAGACTCTTTTTCGAATTGAAATGCCTGCTTCAATACTTCTTCCGGAGAGTAATTTTGACTAATGTCAGCCATTGCAGAAAAATATTTTGAAACATCACAACTTTTCAAATAAATAATATTATCTTCATTTAAATCCGAATGAATATCTCTGCAAGATTCGAGTAAAGAGGCAAATTGTTTTTTGTGTTCAACCTCATCTTTAGCGAGAGTTTCAAAAGTAATCTTTAATTTTTCATCACCGGAAAAATTTTTAGCCATTTCGGAATAGAACTTAACACCGTGTTCTTCAGCATCTATTGCTGTTTGAATTGCTTGTTTGAGAGAAAATGCAGCCATTTAAAAAACTCCTATAAATTTTAATATATTATTATTCTTTTATCTCTTTACCACCAGTACTCGTATATAGTATTGCACCCCAGCTTCCAACCAACCATCCATGCATACTATCGATGAAATATATGTCGTTAAAATGTTCCTTTTTTCCTGTTTTTTGCTGTTTCCATGTTGTTCCACCATCTTTTGAGTTGTAAATTTGCTTTTCTCTGCCACAAGTCCAACCATTTAAATTGTCCGAGAAATATACAGAATTAAGGTGATATTTAGCATTTGTCTTTAATTCAGTCCATGTGTTTCCGCCGTCAGTAGTACTAACCATAAACCCCTGATTACCGACAATCCAGCCATGGTTCGAATCAATGAAGAATCCTTTTCTGAGTAAAAATTCATCGTTATAATAAACTGAATCCCATGTGTTTCCACCGTCATTTGTTTTATATACTTTACCCGATGAAAAACCTTGTTCCGAAGTTCCTCCTAGAATATATCCAGTATTGGTATCGGTAAAAATTATATCCATCCAGTGAAGAGATTCTAAAACAATTCTTTCCCAAGTCAAACCGCCATCAGTAGTTTTGAGAATACTGCCATAAGTTCCTGCAATCCACCCTTTGTTTTCATCAATGAAATCTATTGCTCTCAAGTTATTGTACTCATCAATCGAAACAGAATCCCAGATAGCTCCGCCATTTGTTGTTCTCAATAGTTTTCCTGCCTCACCAAGGGCAAAACCGTGTGTGCTGTTGATAAAATAGACTCTGTAGAAAAAATTGTCGTCTAACTTAAATTGCTCCTGCCAAGTGTAACCGCCATCGGTAGTATGAAGTATCTTACCGTATTTTTCAGTGGCAGATAAACTCGCATAACCTCCTGCAACCCATCCATTCAGAGTATCGAGGAAATGAACGCTCATAATTTCCATGACATTATCGGGAGAAGTTTGTGCTTTCCAGTCATTATATGTATAATATGTAACCTCATCCCAACAGCTTTGAATAAGCATTGTTATTACAACCAAAGTAAAAATTTTATATTTCATAATTCACCAATGTTAATTTTGAACTTGTAAAAATAATCAATAGATTTTAATTTATTTCTATTTATTTTGATTAATTTTCTTTTTGTAATCAATGATTCCCTGTTGTATATTGCCTCTTATAGAATGAGGTGCAATTCTTCCGCATTGTCCTGTTCCGTCTTTGTGTGGTCTGCACATTCTAAAGCACCAGGGAGAACGGTTCTTTGTCATGGGGCATCCCAAGTAAGTATATTCCGGCAAATCCTTAATTCTTCTTCTTGTTACCATTAATATCCATTTATGTATTTTAATTTATAAGCAATAACGAAAAAGTGAAATAATCATTTTTCTTTATGAAGATTAAATTTATTAACAAAAATTAGAGTTTAAATCCAACGGATAATCCCAAGCTAAAGCAAGTGTGATTTTCTGATGAGTAAAAAAGTGAAACAGCTGCCTGAGGTATTATAACAAGTTTGTCGTTTAAATTATACATAATTTTAAGTCCGAAAGTACTGCTATAAGTTTTTTCGTTGGCAAAGTAGTCATATCCAAGAGGATTTACAAACGGGACAAGTGAAACATATTCGCTCAAAGGTAAATGGACATTTATTCCTTCAGGTAGGAACATCAAGATTATTGAGGAAGCATAGATATATTCATCAGGGTCTTCATCATTAAATAGGTCATCTTCGAGCATAAATGAAAATAAACTTATTCCACCGATAACTCCTGCGGGCGTATGAAAAGCAAGGTTTCTTCCATCACTTCCGAGCATGAGAGAATAATTTAAGCTGACTCTTTTTGATACGAATAATTCGAGATTAAGACCGAACATATCCACACTTTGGTCTTTAAAGAAATTTTTATTATATGTTGCAGTGAATATTAAATCATCCTTAGCCATTATGTTGTGGCTCAGAAAAATGGCAATTGCCAATGATATAAAAATGATTCTTTTCATAATTCAAACTTTCTTACTTATATAATGTTACGAAAGAAAAGAAAAAAAGTTCAATCCTTAAATATAACTTTAATTATTACTATAAAAAAAAATTCCCGACTGAAATAGCCGGGAATTACTTGAATAAAAACTTATTTAATTACCATGCATATCCTATGGAAGCATTTAATCCGAACGCACCAGGTTCAAAATCAGAACCGTTTAATACCGGGAAATCAAGTACAATACCTGCTTCAAGTACAAAAGAATCCCAAATCCATTTGTACATTGCTTCACCGCCTATTCTGAAAATTGTACCGTTTTTTAAAGCCGAAGCATTTTGTTCATTATCAAATGTTAAATAAAGAATTGATGCTCTTGGTCCTACGCTGAATCCCTGAATAGTCTTTTGTCTCGTTTTGAAAAGGTCAATATACCAACGATACGAGCCATTGACACCAATACCCAACCATGTACCGCCTGAGGGGTTTTTATAAACCAACAAGCCACCAACTGTAAAAGAATTTGTAGGTGAAAGTTTTTGTTCATATTTCGCATTGATTATCCCATTCATTAAAAAGTTCAATGGTTCAATTGTAATAGCTTCATTGTAGGAAGCTCTTTGTGCTAATGCATAATTTGGCATACCCGTTATTGCTATGATTCCAAGCAACAGCATCATGATGATTTTTAATTTCATAATATCCTCCAGAATTTTACAATAAATTTTTCTTTAATTTTTATATTATATAGTTACAATATTAACAAATTTCAATTAAAAAAAAAATTGATTTAGATAATTCATTGAATTATATTTGATTTTTGTGTTTTGAACACAATGCACTTTTTTTCAACAAATCTATCAACATATTTATTAAGGTATTCAACAATTAAAGTGTTAAAATATATAAATATTTATGAATAGTCTTTATTTATCCTTAATTTTGATAAAAAAGTAACTAAAAATTCAGAAATTAAGAGTAAAATTAAGTTTGAAAAGTAAAATATTTTCATTAATTTGAAAAAATATATATGTTAAACTCTTGGGAAATGAATGCATATAGTTACATAATTGGTTTTGTAACAAAATATTGATATGCAGAATGCAGGAAAATTTTAATTTTCAAAAAAATTCGCTTCTATCCGAATTTGAGCCAATATCTTTGGAAGATATTGACTCAAAAAACTTTTTAAACCGTCAGGAAAAGAAATTTATTTTTCATACGGATTTGTTTCCAACTGTAATCTCAGAAATGAAATCCAATTATGGTATTTTGAATATTAATAATTTTAATGTATTTAATTACAAAACGATTTACTACGATACCGATAATCTTGATTTTTATGTTCAGCATCATAACGGTAAGCAAAACCGATATAAGGTTCGGAGCAGGTATTACCGGGAAACCAATCAGACTTTTTTTGAACTTAAATTTAAGACAAATAAGGCAAAAACCAATAAGAAGAGAATCTTCATAAAAGATGGTGAAGATGGGATAATTGATTTTCGTAAAGAGATAGCATCGAACGATATTAATGACCCCATCGTGTCAGTGAAAAATTCTCTTGAACAAAATCTAGATTTTCAACTTTCAGAGTTAATGCCACGACTTATTATTAATTATTCGAGAATAACACTTTTGAATAACACAATCAATGAAAAGGTAACATTCGACTTTAATATTAGAGTCATGGAAATAAAATCCATAAATGATAGTAATATAATAAATGATAATGAAATTAATTTCAATAATCTGGTAATAGCGGAAACCAAGCAGGAAAGAATTGTCGGTATGAGTGATTTTGAAAAGATAATGTATCATCATCATATTCAGCAGATGTCAATCAGCAAGTATTGCACAGGAACAATATTAACACATCCGCAGATTAAGCACAATCGTTTTAAAATGAAAATGAAATATATACATAAAATAATCGGGAACAATAATGGAATTTAATCTATTTAATTTTCAGGAAATTGACGGACAAAACTTTATTGAGTTTTTATTAAGGTTCGTATTTAATTTCATTGTAATCTATATAATTGCAAAGGGCATTTACTTTAAAGTCCGCAAAAGAAGCAATATACTTTTTGCTTTGTTTTTATTGAATATACTGGTCTTTTTTGTTTGCTATCTGCTTCAAAGTGTCCAGTTGAGCATTGGCTTTGCATTTGGTATTTTTGCGATTTTCTCGATACTCAGGTATCGAACAATAACAGTTCCAATCAAGGAGATGACATATATTTTTATCTCTATTACAATAGCTATTGTGAACGCTTTGACTAATATCAACACCGGATATGGTATAATGCTTTTCACCAATATAGTCATAGTTCTGTTTACTTATGCTTTTGAAAAGAAATTTATACGAAATGAATCTGTTAAAACTGTACTATATGATAAAATCGAGTTAATCAAACCTGAACATCAAGATGAACTTATTCAAGACTTGAAAAACAGAACGGGATTAGATATTCACAGGATTGAGATTGGCAGGATTGACTTTTTGCGTGACATAGCAAGAATAAGAATTTTTTATTATGATGTTTTCAACACTGATGATGCCGAATTTTTTATTTATGAAGATTAAAAATATTTTGTTCGATATTATGATTGCATCAAATAAATTTTTTATAATTTTATCAGTTTTTTCGCTTCTTGGATTTTCATCACTGATTGCCCAGACTTATGATGATTGCTTATGGACAGGAGTTTCTACCGACTTGCCTATTACTAAAAGAATAGATTTATCACTTGAACATGAAACCCGACTTGCTCAAGGCATGGAAATCGTTGACTGGCATATCTCGGATATTGGTTTATCCTATAAATTCAACAAAGATTTTAGAATTTCATCTTCGTATAATTACAGGTCGGTCAAAGATAAATGGCAACATGTTTTTAACGGGAATTTTCATTATGATAATAAATTTTGGAAAATCAGATATTCCTATAGATTTAGATATCAGGAAAAACATAAGTACAAATTTGAGTGGAATAATGAAGGAATTAAAAGAATTGAAAATGGCTATGAATCGTATTTCAGAAATAGAATAATGTTTGAATATGATACTGATATGTGGCTTACTCCATTTATTGGATTTGAATTATATTATTTAATCGGGCATTATGATTATCCACAGAAAATTAAAGTTCAAGGTCCTGACAAAATATATATTAACAGATATTCCGACAGATTTAATTGCCTGAGATTATATCTTGGTACGGATATTGAAATAACGAAAAACCAGAAATTGACTATATATTATATGTCAGAGCACGAATTTAACATATCAGAACCGAAAACATCGAATGTACTTGGCTTGTTTTATCATTTTGATTTACCAAAGTTGTTTTAATAGAAATCTCCTATTAATGTCGTTTTTAAGATACGAAATGAAATGAAGAATCATAATCATTCATAACTATCAAATTCCCAGTATAAACCAGAATGAGGAAATGCAATATTTTTTTTTCAGTTTTCTTGAAACTTAACTCATAAAAAGCAATTTATGCCGGTTAATTAATAACTGCTATACATTCAATTTCAACAGCAACATCTTTTGGAAGTCTTGCAACTTCAATGGCAGACCTTGCCGGAGGATTTTCACTGAAATATTCAGCATAAACAGCATTCATATCTGCAAAATCGCTCATATTCTTAAGAAAGACTGTTGTTTTTACAACATTTTTAAGTGTTAAACCTGCTTCATCAAGAATAGCTTTAATATTTTCGAGTACTTGTTGTGTTTGCGTTTTTATTCCACCTACAGCGATATTACCCTCCTGGTCAAGCGGTATCTGCCCTGACATAAACAGAAAATTTCCACCTGCCCTGATTGCCTGTGCATAAGGACCGATCGGCTGTGGTGCATTATTTGTTCTGACTTCATTTCTCATTTTAAAACCCCTTAGATTCTATATTTTAAAAATACAAATTTACACTTTAATTTGTTATAAGAAAAAATAATCACAATTCAACAAAGTTCAAAGCCGGTTAATCAAATAATTTGTCTAATTTTTAATGAAATAATAATATTTCCCATATTAATTAGTTTATAATTAATATTTTTTGAATATTTGGAATTAAAATGAAAAAAATTATTTTAATATTATACTTTGCTTTTTCAATTACATTATCTGCCGGTAATAATGTTTCCTATATCATTAAATTAAAAGATAACATCGAAAAAAAAGACTTTTCTGAAAGAATTCAGAATGAGAATATATTAATAAAGCAGTTTTTATCTGAACGTATATTGGAATCTATCAGTAAAAAAGAAAGAGTCCTATCAGAATCTCAAGAACATGCTTTTATTGAGCTTAAAAAGTACTATATCGTTGAAATAAATTCGAATGACAACTTGACTTTAGAAAATCTGAAAAAAGAGAATTTAATTGAATCAATAGAGCCGAACTATATTTACAGGATTGAAGAAACCGAGTCCTTGCCAAATGACACAAAGCTAAAGAATCAATGGGCGCTGAAGAATATTCATGCCATAGATGCTTGGAAAAAAGCTACCGGAGAAGGAGTTCTGATTGGGATAATTGATACGGGGATTGATTACAAACACCCTGATTTGGTAAATCAGCTTTGGATAAATGAGAAGGAAGATATAAACAAAAGTGGGAGGTTTGAACCATGGAGTTCCGATGTTCAGAGAAATGGAGTGTTTGGGGATATTAATGGTTTTGACGATGATGGAAATGGATTTACAGACGATGTGATTGGATATGATTTTGTTGACCAAACGTTAATGAATATAGGTGATACAAAGGATAATGATCCTGATATAGAAGACGAAAACGGTCATGGTACTGCTGTTGCAGGAGTAATTGCGGCAGAAGGAAATAACAATCTCGGAATGATTGGTGTTGCTTATAATTCAAAAATTATTTCTATGAGAGCATTCGATTATTCGGGAAATGCCGAATCTGATGATATAGCCGCAGCTATTGTTTATGCGGCATTGCAGGGAGTAAAAGCATTGAATTTCAGTTTTGGTGAGGTTTTTTCATCAACGATAGTTTTTGATGCCATTAAATTTGCTTATTCAAAAGGTGTGCTGATGGCGGCTTCTTCAGGCAATAATAATTGGACACTTAGGCACTACCCGTCAGATTATGATGAAGTAATTTCAGTGGGAGGGTCAACATCTGAAAATGGGCGATATGGATTTAGTAATTATGGTAACAGATTGGATATTGTTGCACCGGCTTTGGATGTTCTCGTTACTGCACGGGGAGGTGAATATACAACCAAAAACGGAACATCATTTTCTGCACCTCATGTTGTTGCCGGTGCAGCATTGTTGCTCGAATTGGAAAAGACTTTGACACCCCTTGAGGTTTCAGGATTACTTCAGACAACAGCAAGTGATTTTGGAGAAAAAAATTGGGATGTTGAATTTGCATCAGGTATTTTAAATTTGAAAAATGCGGTTAACTCCATCGGAAAGACAACAATAGAAATAACGTATCCAAAAAATGAAGATTTTATTGACAGAGAACAAAAACAATTTGATATAACAGGTTCGGTTATTACTCCAATGTTCGAAAGTTTTGAATTGTTTTTTGGAGAAGGTGAAAGACCAAAATTCTGGCAAAGAATTACAGAAAAAAATTACAATCAAATTCTAAATAGTACATTAGCAACAGTGAATACAGAAGTCCTGAGGGATACTGTTTATACATTCAGATTGCTGGTTAATCTGAAAAATGACAATACTATAGAGAAAAGATTTTATGTCCAGACCTTTTCATCGAAAACACCATTGAAGATAACCCAACTAAAAATCACTAACTGCTATTTCGGTGAACGAATGATTCCTATAGTTTTTGCGGTTACAAATTATCCCTCATACTGTCGAATCAAATACAGACAGAAAGGAAGCCAGGATGAATTTAATATTCTTTCTGAATTACAGAAATTTACAAGTTATCATACAATAACTATAGATGAGTATTATAGTCAAAATGTAGAAATGGAAGCTGTCTGTGAAGTTGAACTGTCCAATGGCACAAAGCATGAAGAAAAATTTGAGTTCACAACCCCGGCACTCTTTGCTCCTGAAAATTCATTTGAACAGAAGGACTATGGTTTTCCCCTTTCATATTTATTTAATGAAGTTAGCGACATATACGGTGATGGAAAACCATGTGTTATCGTTAATGATTTATCTTCGGGTGGTTGGGGAGATTTGAAAACATACCAGTACAGGACAAAATCATTTTTTACAAAGGATACTAATAAGGAATCGTTAATCCCAAAAGGTATTGGTGATTCAAACGGCGATGGTATCCCCGAAATATTTACAACGGCTTCAGGTAAAAGCACTCTGTTTCAGGCAAATCAAAAAGGAGAAAATCCATTTATGAAAAAAATATTCTCGACTGATGTGAATTCAAGCTTATGGGCAGCTGATATGGTAGATTTAAATAAGGACGGAAGGGAAGAGCTAATCGGTTTTTCTGATTCATCGTATAATGCATATCAATTTGTAAATGGAAAATATAAATTAATTGCATTTGCGAAACCGAATATTAAACTTGATACTTATCCAGGATTTGCATCAGGAGACTTTGATAATGATGGGAAAACTGAAATTTGTTTTGGCTCACGCTTTGGTGAAATTTATGTTTACGAATTTTCCGAGGGTAACTTTACTCTCGAGTATCATGATTCGAGTACGATTTCTTCGAGCGAACAATATATTGAAAGTGCAGATATTGATGGGGATAAAATCCCGGAATTGGTTATAGGAAATTTTGGCAGTACCGTATCCTTCGGTAAAGAAGACGCAAGCGACCCTTTATGGACATATAGAATTATTAAAGCCGATAGTCCGAATAAATATACTATTCTCGATTCAATACATATTTACGGTGTTCGTGGAGGAATTGATTATAAGAATGGAATGACTAAGGGCGACGTTGATGCCGACAGTACTGACGAGATAATCATTTCTGCTTTTCCGAATTTATATGTCTTCAAATGGACTGGTACTGAAATGCTGCCAATTTGGATTTATCCTTATACATACAGCAATTCAGCCATTGTGTATGATTTTGATGGCAATGGAATAAATGAGATTGGCTTCTCAACTTTTTCAGGAGTTAGATTTTTCGAATTCAAAATGGAGCAGAAACCTGATATTCCTCTTGGATTCACCGGCTGGTCTTTGGATACAAATAAAGTATATTTTGAATGGAAACCTGTTCAAAATGCAAAATCCTATGAATTGCTGAATATGATAAGAAATGAGAGTGGTTATACAGGATACACAGCATCAGCGACAACAGAAACAAATATTATTTTAGATACTTTGCAAAACAACACTCATTATGAATTTGTTATAAGAACAATTAATGATGAGATGCCTGAGAAATTCGGTGATATTTCAAATTTTGTGGATATTTATACTCACAAACCTGTTGAGCCAATAGATATATCAGTTATTGACAACAGTACAATTCAAATATTATTCTCAGGTGCCTTACAAAGTAATTATTTAAATGCGGGTGATTTTATATTTTATAAAGATATGGAACCTTATTACTCTGTTTCAACTGCTCTTGTTTCAAATGATACATCTGTTATTCTTACTTTACTCAAACCGATGGAAAACGGGAACTATCAGGTGAGAGTAAACTCTTTCAGAGATAAATATAATTCACCGACAGTTACTAAAGCAATTCCTTTTATGTATAATCCAGAGCAAGAAAATCAAAAAATGTTTTTAAAAAATATCAGTGTTCAGGATAAAATTACTTTGATTCTATCATATTCTGAAAAAATTGATAAGATTACATGCCTCAATATTCAGAATTACTCATTGTTACCTTATGGTGAAATAGAATCAATAGATAGTAATCCTGATGATTCTTCCGTTATAATATATTTGAATAATGATAAACCATTGTTGGCAACAGGGAAAAATTATACATTGACAGTTAGAAATGTTGTATCCCAAAATAATATACCAATTACAGAAGGTGCAGGAAACACCTTAGGATTCGTATTTTATTCTGATGGAGTTGATGCTTCGTACGTTTATCCAAATCCTGTGAAGCTCGGAGAGAGTAAAGAATTGATGTTTGCTAATCTTCCTTCAAAAGCAGAAATAATCATTTATAACCTTGACCTAAAAGAAATACGGCGATTGTACGAAAATGACGGTAATGGCGGTACTGAATGGGACGGAAGAGATAAACACGGCGAACTCCTCGGTTCCGGTGTTTATTTATTTAAAGTCATTCAATTAAAATCAGATGGAAATAATTTGGAATCTGAATTAAAGAAGTTTGTTATTATTAATCGTTAGTTTTTATTCTATTTCAAGATGACGAATCTTTTAGTTATGCTTAAGTTTCCATGATTCAATTGAACAATATAGGTCCCATCTGAGAAGGTTTTTGTATCGAAGTTAAGAAAATATTTCCCGGGAGGATAAATCCCTTTCATTAAACTTAATAGGTTGTATCCGTTGACATCAACTATTTTCAGTTCTGTAACGGCTTCATAAGGTAATTCAGCTACAAGCTCGGCTGTTTCACCCCTAACAGGATTTTCAGAGATTAAATATAAATCGAAGCTGCCTTCAAGATTTAGCAATCTTTCATCGAGAGAACATCCGCCTGTTAACTGGAAGATTCCGCTAATCGTATCATGAACGACATCTATTGAAGATTTGATTTCAACTTTTTCAAAAAGGATTGAAGAAGTTTTCGAATTACCAAGCAATGTGAGGAATTTTATATCAAATAAATTCCCATTTTTCATTACAGTGTTTGTATCGAGTTTACTTTTAATATTCAAAAGTCCGGGTGGCGTTTCATCAAATTCAAGTGTGTTTTTTGATGAAGTTACTATTGCATTACCAATAGAAATGGATTTGGGATAAAGAAGAGTTGGATTATAACGCAACGATATATCAACTTCTGAAATTTTTGCTTCATCGAGTGTTCTTGTCCCTAAACTTATTATTGATACAGGAATCATCACTTCTTTTGCCAATTCACCAATTGTGATTTCCGGAACTGAAACTTCTGCAGCAATATATTTTGGAACATCTCCTCTGCCAATAAGCCACATATCATTATTTATAGTACATGGCTCAGACATTAGAATATTTAGTTTAAGATTATCATTTTTTACCTGCAATGGAGCATATTCGAAAAGTACATCAATCAAACTGTCTGGGAGTAATGTAAGGGGCATTGATGTTAATAAACTAAACGGTGAAAGAGATGTTCTTATGTCTTCAATGGTAAATTCTATCTCTCCTGAATTAGTTATTGTTATGTAATTGGTATCTCTGGTTTCAATCGGGACAAGACCGAAATTCAATGTGTCATTACTCAAGGTGATATGTGGATTAATTCTTTTAGCATATAACGGTATAGTTTTTTCGAAATCGCATGGATTAATTAATATTTTAATTGTATCAGAATATTCACCTTCGGCAGTTGCCTCAAGACTTACATAGAATTTATTTGTGTCCGGCAAAGACATATTTTGGATAAATGTATGGGAGAAGTAATTGTTTTTCGGACCGGTTATTTTCGAAATTGTCGGTGTTACCTGAGATTTCCCGGATACTATCAAGTTAATACTATCCTTTATTTTCCCAGGGGTGATACAATTAATGATTTGCGAAAAACTAATTTTCTGCTTGTCCAATCCGTAAGTTATACCTTGCTTTGAACCTTTGAGAATAACCGAATCAATGTATGAGCAGGGTTCTGTTGCTATGTATAAAGTTTCTAAAAAATTACCTTCCTGCTGAGGGACAAATAAAATCTGAATTTCCTTACTGCTTTTTGGTTTGACTTTAATCGGGAGTGAAGAAAAATAAATTCCCGGTATATCATTCATATTTGAAAATTCCAAATCTACTTCTCCGGTGTTGAATATTTGAAAAGCAGAATATGTGGAGTCATCGCATCCTGTTAATGCAGGAAATTCGATTTCTGTCAAAGGTTGTCCATAGTATTCAAGTCTGTATGAAGAACTAAGAGCTTTACCATTCAGTTGAATTATGATACCATCCTTAACTCCATTCGCGGAGAATGGGACAGTCAGAAACTTGTTATAATTTCCTGCAACCGAAGTTTTAAATTGAATTTTAAGAGTTAGAGAATTATTGCTGATTAAAGTCTTTGGGAACCCCGTCGTTATTACAGAAAAAGGTAATTCAGTCTTTGGCTCATCAACTTCGATATCGAAATTTTCATTATTTATTATTGAAATGAGCAATTCTACAGAATCTCCATCGCAGGCAACCAAAGTATCGAATGTTGCTATAGTGGGATTTGCTTCAACATTCATCCTTTCTTTTTGTGCAAAGAGATAAACTATCTTTATTGCATTTTTACATGGTAAAACGAATGTTATGCTGTCGAAATAAATACCTGATCTGTTTGGCTCGAATCTAATTGTATAATCTTTACTGCGATTAGGTGGAACTACTTCAGATGGTGGAGGTACGAACATACTGAAAACACCGCCGGCAGGGATAATAATTTCTTTAAAGATTAATGTATCGGAAGATGAATTGGAAATTCTAACTGCCTGGTCTTCAAATCTCGTGTATTTATCCAGATAATAATAAAGCGTATCCTTGTCGAAATTGTAATTTACATGATTGACATCAAGTGTAATTCTTACAGATGTATCTGTACAAACCATGCCGTTGTTAATAGCAACAGCAAAGTAAATGCCGTCCTGATTTATTACAAGTTGATTTGTGGTATTCGGTAATTTAACGTAATCTTTGAACCATTCGAATCTGTCACCTCCGCTAACTATTAGTAGATGGCTTTCATTCTCGCAGCAGGTTAAAATTGTGTCACTTTTAATTTGTCTTCCTTCAAAAGTAATAACAGCAGTTGGTGAAGGCATTTCCGAGAGTTGAATGGCATCTGATTCAGATGAGCATCCTTTTTCATTGGTTATTTTAACTTTGTACCAACCTGTATTTTTTGCATAAAAGGTTTTCCTGTTTGAATTGGGAAGGGGTATAGTATTTAAAAACCATTCGTATATGTATGGTCCCCCAAATACAATTGCTGTCAATAACAAACTGTCACCTGAACAAAATTGAGTTTTATTATTTTCTACAGTTATTGTCGGTTTTGCAGGTAAAGTCTTTCTAACTGTTGCTTCTGCGAAATTTATAAAATTATAAGTTCTACCTCTTCCATTTGACGGTGCAATTTTATTCCCCAACAAATCATCTACGTTGTATCTGTAAGCATATATTCTATAAACGTAAGAATCGTTGCAATCAAAATAAAAGCTATCAGTATAACTTGTCGTTAATGACGCATTCTCATTGTCCACAACCAAAGCAGAACCGAGTGAATCTCCCTTATTATATGTTGTCCCGTTTGCTGGGGTTTGTACTAAAGCTATATCCTTTTGCAGTATTCTTAAAATAAGGTAACCCTGAACAGCATCGTTGTAATTATCCGATGTCGGCGACCAACTTAATTCAACAAAATCCGGTTTTACAACTGTGTTCAGTTGAGTATTAATCCAAACGGGTGTTCTAAGTAACTGCCAGAATTTTAAATTGTCTGTCGTCGAATTTTGTCTTTTATTTGGTTTCCCCATAGTAACAAAATTTCCTGTCTGTGAAACAGAACATCTTTGGGAATTAACTTCACCGTCATATTCGCTCAAGTTTGCACCCGGAGCTACCGAAATGCTTTCTCCAGGTGGGCAAATTCCAGGAAAATTTAGTTTTGGCAAGGGAAAAGAGAGATAAGTTGAATTTACAAATGCCATATGGCTTAGCGAGTGAACATGAACTCCTGAACTGTTTTCAATTCTAATAATTGTAGTATCTTGCCTGATATCAAGGGCTTCATCTTCCCAAACACCTTCGGGGTTTACTTTTGTAAAATATTGTGAATTCTCTGCACCTATTTCGATGTAGCCGTCATTCTTATTAATATCAATTAAATCTGTCCCTCGATGGTGAATAATTATTATTGTTCCTGCCCGAATATCCCTCCATAATGAATGCTGATTGAATTGAATACCCCAGCTTCTTTCTGTTGGACCTCCTGCTATATCGCGGTAATCCCTTAAAATATAAAATTCCAATGATATATTATCGGCTGTAACAAGCAATTCCGTCCAATCATCAGCTGGTGTTTGTCCATTGAAATATTCACTGATGACTATATCTTGTGAGTTAGCAGAGGTATATAATAAAAAGTATAAAATTGTAATAAGTAGCAAATAATAATAATTGCCCAATGGTAGATTATATTTTCGTATCTCTAACATTTAAAGATTATAAATAAATATTTTACATCATGCTGCATTTCAAAAAATGAAAATTAATAAAAAAAACTGATTTTTCCTCAGATTAATATATTTTTATATATATAATCTTACCATTTTATTATATATTTGTTTTTTTGTAATTTAAAAAATGAACATTGTTAATTTTGGTACTTTTTTAATTAAGTTTCGTGCAAAATATGCTATGTTGAAAATGATTGTTGTTATTTTTGATAATTATATTTAATAATTTAAAATAAATTATTTATGAAAAGAATATTTTTTCTGATAATACTGTCGATAGTTTTTACCGGTTGCATAACTCAGGTTACAAAGCAAAAAGAAGTTGACTGTACAAATCCGGAAATACTTTGCCAACCTGAAAAATGGAACGGAATGGCTTATGACAGTTCCTTTGAGGTTAACCAAAAAATGGATAATTATTATTCATTTGAAAAAGTAAAGCAAATCAATACGATTGATAACGAATGGGGGCTTGCATTTTTGGATGGGAAGAAAGCGGCTTTGATGTACGATGACGCCGGAAGACAAAGAGTAATGCTTGCAAGGATGGTCAAATACAATTCTGCAACACTTGAATCGGGAATGGGAATACCAATCAGCGGTCATGCCGGTGCGATGAGTGTGAGTCGAGACAAAATAGTTTTTTCAGTTTCTCCAACTGACGGTATGATTGGCAGAGCTGATTTATACGAGGGTACACTTTCGGGAAATTTTATTAATAACTCAAAAAGTCTTGGCAGTAAGGTTCATCAAAATGAGTTCACATGGGAATCTCATCCATCATTGTCACCTGATGGCAATGTCTTGTTTTTCTCGTCAGACAGAATTGTTGGTTTTGGTGATACAGATATTTGGTTCACAATAAAACTCGATGATGGGACATGGAGTGAACCGTTCAATTGCGGTAAGCTGATTAATTCAGGATGTGCTGAAATTTCTCCTTTTGTCAACAGCGAAGGAAAAAAATTGCTATTTGCATCAGCCGGACATGAAACTGTCGGTGGATACGATATATTCGAATCCGAAATTTCAGACAATTTCTGGAAAGCTGTTAAAAATAAGGATTTTAATAAATTGAAAAATGCAGATGATTTATTTTCAAGTGCAAAAAATCTGAAGCCACCACTCAACACAGTTTTCGACGAACTATTTCCGAGCAGTCCGGGCAATGTTGATTCCTTGCTTTATTACAGCTCCAATCAAGACAAGGATAAAGCAAGTTTTGTTTCAATGGAAGGTGGTTTTGATATATTTGTAAGAAAGAAAAATATGAACAAAAAGGATGAGAAAAAGCCCCTAATCTCAGGTGCTGATTTGAATGTCGAAATCAAACCAGATATTAAACTCGATGAGCCACAAATAAACATTGTAAAGACATACACATTAACCGGAAATGTATATCATGCAGTAACACTGCAGGAATTGGATGAAGCGGATATCGTTGTTAAAAAGATGCCGGAAAATGTAAAATACAAGGAAATCAAAACCGATAAGAATGGAAAATATTCAATCGAATTGTTCAAGGATACACGTTACGAAGTAACTGCTCAGGCAAAGAATTTGTTTTTCGAGACTGCTAATATATATGTTGATATACTTGACAACATTAAAGAATTGAAACAGGATTTTAAAATTCCCGAGATGCTGACCTTAAGAATTAATTTTCCGACTGATGTTTTTGACAATCCGTACAGATATACTTTAGACAGCAACGGCGTCGAAACAATTCAAACATGGGAGATGCAACTTGAAAATTTGGCTGAGAATATTATTAAATCTAAGGACAAGATAAAAGTTCTGGTATTAACTGGACATACCGACGATATCGGAACTGCTGGTTACAATTTGACACTCGGTAAACGCAGAGTTGATTTTGTAAAAGATGAACTGATTAAACGGGGAGTTCCTGCTGAGTTATTGGAAACCAAATCTGCAGGTAAATCGAAACCTTTGGCAAAAAGGGAAAATGAGGAAATTGAAATGTACAGAATAAGGTTGAGAAGAGTTGAACTAAGCAAAGTTTTTAATAATTAGCAATGTTTGATGAACAGGGAACAGTGGTTAAGGTAAATTTAGGTATTTAATAATTATTTTTGATATTGATTTGAATTATGAAGCCATTGCATTTTTTATATTTATTATTAGGTTTATTAGCAATATTTTTATTTTCGGTTTGGTTCTATGTACAATCTGTCATCTCTTACGGTTTGCCTTCCATTGAACAGCTCGAGAATCCACGACAAAATCTTGCAACTCAAATAATAAGTTCAGATGGTGAATTACTCGATATGTTTTCGATTCAAAGAAGAATTTATCTGCCTTATGACAGTATCCCGAAAGATTTTCTGAACGGATTGATAGCAGTAGAAGACAGGAAGTTTTTCGACCATTGGGGAATTCATGTTACTAGGGTATTGAAAGCGGCAATAAAGAATGTCCTTGCAGGTGGTATCAAGGAAGGTGCCTCGACAATATCTATGCAATTGGCAAGGAATTTGTTTTTGCATCCACGTACTACATTGGAGCGAAAAGTTCAGGAAGCGTTTATTGCCGTTCAAATCGAGCAGACTTATACTAAGGAAGAAATATTGGAACTTTATGCCAATACTGTGATTTTTGGCAGAGGGGCTTATGGGATTCAAGTAGCATCTGAAATATACTTTAACAAGTCACCTAAGGAATTGACGACAGCAGAATGTGCTTTTTTGGTAGGAATACTGAAAAATCCTGAAAATTACAATGGCATGGTTGATTATGACAAAGCCATCAGAAGAAGAAATCTTGTATTGGAACTGATGGAGGAACAGGACTATCTTACTCCCAGCGAAGTAGCAGAAGCATCTGCAGAGCCATTGGTTTTAGCAGAAAAATCAGTATCGGTACATAGGAGGTTCATGTCAGCTCCTCACTTTGTTGAAATGATTAGGCGTCAGTTCAGGGCAGATAATCTTATTAGTAAGGATTTATACCGTGATGGTCTTGTGATATACAGTACTTTGAATTCTAGGATTCAAAGGCATGTAAATGATGCCGTTAAAGAACACATGACAGAGTTACAAAAAACATTCAATCGCTCATGGTCGTGGTCGAGAAACAATGCTTTGTTAAATACATTGGTAATGGAGGCAATTCGAAAAAGAGCCGATTATATAGCCGGTGACGAGAAAAAACGTAGACAAATAGAGCAAAGATTGAAATCCAATCAGCATTTTATTGATTCTGTAAAAAATGCAGCTACCACTTTACAATTAGGTGTGGTTGTTATTGACCCGACTAAAGGCAACATTCTTGGAATGGTCGGTGCTTCGCCGAAATTCATGGAAGAACATCCGGATGCAAAGTATTCCTTAAATCATGCAACTCAGATACAAAGACAACCGGGTTCTACTTTCAAGCCAATTGTTTATGCCTGTGCTTTGGAAACCGGTATGACTCCTGAAAGTAAAATGTCAAGAGCATATTTTTCTTATAAAGACCCCTATACAGGAGAAGTATGGGTGCCGAGAGGTTCAGGCAAGGATATTGCATCCGATTCCGTTACCTTGTATCAGGGATTGGCGGCTTCGATAAATACCGTTGCAGCAAGACTGATAACTGAAGTTACAAATCCTTCGAGGGTAGTTTCGACGGCATATCGTATGGGGATTACTTCAAGATTGCTTGCAGTTCCTGCATTATCGCTTGGTGCTGGTGGAGATGTTATTCCGGTCGATTTGATTTCTGCATTCGGAACTTTTGTAAATAACGGTATTCATATCAAACCTTTTGCCGTTTACAGCATTGAGGATTATCAAGGTAACATTATTCAAAAACAAAAAAAAGCCGTTAAAGCCACAGATGTTTTCAGCTCTCAGATTGCCGATATGATGACTTATATGCTTGCCGGTGTGGTTGACCACGGTACAGGAAGTTCTGTGAGGAGATACTTCAAAAATTGTTCGGCTGCAGGTAAAACCGGAACTACAAACGATTTTGCAGACGCATGGTTTATTGGATTTACACCTGAGTTGGTAGCAGGAATCTGGATTGGTTTTGATGATAGGAGAATTACTTTTCCTAATGATTATGGGTATGCTTCAACTGCAGCAGCACCACTCTGGGGTAAGATTATGAACAGAATATACAGTGATGACAAATTGCCTTTCAAAAAGAGGGAATTTAATTATTCAAAAGTTGATTCGACAAATCCGAACGCTGAAATTTTGAAAGAACTCGAAAAGGATTGGAACCCTAACGTTAAAAAAGACCGGAATGATTAAATTTGTTTTTGTATTTTCCTCGATAGTTTTAATTTGTTCAAAATTTTTTGTCTAAAATATATTTTCACTGAAATCGTTGATTTACATTATTTTATAAAGGAAAAATATGTTTAAATATATACTTTTTGCATTGATTTTACTTATCGGCTTATCAGCTTGTTCTGAAAGATATCCCAATTCACCTTATACGGATGATAATGGTAACGGAACTACAGCAAAAGTCAGATACTTTCCTGTTAGCATTGGTTCCTATTGGATTTATGAAACTTATCAACTGGATACAATGAACAGAGTTGATAAAACAACCAAATCATTTGACTCGATTTTTGTTGAAGCTGATATTGTGAAAGCTAATAAAAAAGCTAAATATTTTATTAAATATAGTAAAACGACTGGTAATTATCAGAAATCAGGTGAAGATTTTTTCGCATTGGAGGGTAATAAACTTTACACATTACAAACATATTTATCTAAATTTTTTAGGGGAGTGCCTTTCCAATTGGCAAATTTTTCCTCAGCCGAGTGGATAAAAATAGTTGACCACGAAGATGACTTATGGCGAATTTACAGAATGAAATTGGTAAATACCACTATTCCTAACCTTCCTTTTGTTACATTGAACGGTAAAATTGATGTTTTAGCTTCTTACGAAGGAAAAAAGAAACTGAATATTGACGGAAAATCAATAGAAGCGGATGAATTCCTTATTACTTTTGAATTTGATGCTGATATGAATGTTCCTTTTGTCGGTGTCTTAAACATTGGAATTGAAAGAGAATTATATCAATATTATGCCAACGATATAGGTCTGGTCTATGAAAATCTGAATTCATCAGCTTTATCCTTTCCTTTGATAGGAAATATTAATTTGCCCGGTTATGAATCGAAATTAATCAGATATAATATTAAATAAATTTTGGAGGTTTTATGAAAAAAATATTAATCAACTTATTCATACTTTCACTTTTTGGGATATTCATTACTTCATGTTCCGAAGACCCTGTCAAACCCCCTGTAAATAACAAAGGTGAGGGTAATAAATACTTTCCTTTGAAAACTGGTAGTTGGTGGACTTACACAAACTACACTCTCGACAGAGATGGGAATAAAATAGAAACATCTGTGTTTACTTCAAAGTACATTATTGGGGGTACTGAAACTAAGGGTGGTAAAACAGCTTATATTTTTAATATACAGGATTTACAGGGAAACAAAATTGATGACAGTAAATTTTATTACACGACAGAGACACAATTATTCGAATTTTCAAAATTGTTGCCTCCAATGGATTTTGCCATTCCTGTAAATATCCCTGAAACATGGTATAATATTGCCGACCAAAATGGAACTGAATGGACATTATATACTGAAGATTTGGACAAGGTAGAATTTGTATTTATGGGTTACACCTTGCTTTTGGATGATGTTTTTGAAATCAAAGCAAAGTATGAAGGTACTGAAACAGTTACATACGGAGCTAATCTTGATAAAACTGTAGAAGCAAAAAAATTCAAAATCAATTATAAATTTGGCGGAAATACTCTTTTAGCAGGTACAATACCTGTCCAGATACCATTCGATGTTGAAGCTATTTATCATTATGCCGAGAACATAGGGTTAGTTAAGCAGGAAATGAAGCCAATGTCAATTGTTATAATTGGAACAGAGTATTATTACCTTCCGGGCAGTGTTCAGGTTCTTTTAGAATATAATATAGCACAATAAAACTTATGTATTGCCGGGTTGATTTAAAAGCAACTCGGCAAATACTCTTAATCAATCTAAAAAATTCATTTATCACTTTCACTGGTATTATTTGGAACAGAAATTGATATATACCATTTATATTTATTAATTTTGAATAAATGAAAGAAAATTTATCTAAATACGGGTTTTTGAGATTGGCTGTTATTTCTCCTGAAATGAGAATTGCAGATATTGATTTCAATCTTGATAAAATCATTTCAGCGATTTCTGATGCTACCAGAAAGCATTGCCAAATAATTCTCTTTCCTGAATTAAGTATAACCGGATATTCATGCGCAGATTTGTTTTTCCAAAGCAAACTATTGAGGAATGCAAGAGAAGCCATCAATCAATTGGCATCTAAAACCAGAACAAAGAAAATCGTTATTGTGATAGGTGCACCAATTGCAGTTAAAGGGAAACTATTCAATTGTGCAGTTGTTTTAAATAGCGGAAATATACTTGGAATTGTTCCAAAAACAGAGCTTTGCAATACTGGCGAGTATTATGAAGAGCGATGGTTCTCGTCAGAAATAGACAGGCAGACAGATTATATAAAATGGGATGGTAATCATATACCATTTGGAGCAGATTTGGTTTTTGAACAGAATGAAGTACCTTTCGCAAATTTCGGTATCGAAATTTGCGAGGATTTATGGGCTATTAAATCCCCAAGCAACGATTTGTCGGTTTCAGGTGCTCAGATTATTTTGAATCTTTCAGCAAGTAATGAATATCTTACGAAACAGGAATACAGGAAAAATCTTGTGAATATGCAGTCGGCAAGGTGTTTATCAGCTTACGCAATGGCTTCATCGGGACCGAATGAAAGTTCGACAGATACAGTCTTTTCCGGTCATTCCATTGTTGCTGAAAATGGAATTATACTCGATGAAACAGACAGATTTCATTTTGATACTCAAATGTCGATTACAGATATTGATGTTGAGAAATTAAATAATGAAAGGCAAAGAAATAATTCATTTGGGCGAATAACAACCGATAAGAATTTTCGTACAGTTAATTTCTCATTAAATCATTTGTCAGACTTTAAAATTTACCGGGAAATCCATAAATCTCCATTTGTTCCGAATAATATTAACTTAAGAAAAAGTGTTTGTGAAGAAATTTTCTCGATTCAAACGACCGGCTTGATACAAAGACTTAGACATACCGGGTGCAAATCTCTGATTATAGGTATTTCCGGCGGATTGGATTCAACATTGGCTTTGTTGGTTGCAATCGAGTCTTTCAAGAAATTGAAATATAATTTGAAAAATATTATTTCGGTTACTTTGCCGGGACATGGAACAAGCAGTAGAACTAAATCGAATGCAGAAAAACTCGCTAAATTGTTAGGAGTCAATTTTAAATTGATTTCAATCACAAATGCTGTTGAACAACATCTTATTGATATTAACCATAAGGGAAAGAAAGATATAGTTTTCGAAAATGCACAGGCAAGAGAACGAACTCAAATATTAATGGATTTGGCTAATAAACTTAATGGTTTATTAGTCGGGACAGGTGATTTATCCGAGATAGCATTAGGATGGAGTACGTATAATGCAGACCATATTAGCATGTATAACGTGAACTCAGGTATTCCAAAAACCTTAGTACAATATATTATCAAGTGGGTTTCAGAGGAGAAATTTACCGGTAAAATATCTAAGGTGTTGAATGATATTTGCGATACACCAATTTCTCCCGAGCTATTACCAACTGATAAAAGTGGAAAAATATTACAAAAAACAGAAGAATTAATTGGTCCTTTTCAGCTACATGATTTCTTTATGTATTATGCTATCAGGATGAATTATTCACCCAAAAAGATTTTATTCCTTGCTTTAATTGCTTTTAGAGATGGTTATTCGAAGAATGAAATTTTAAAATGGTTAAAAGTATTTTATAAAAGATTTTTTGATAATCAGTTCAAACGTTCATGTATGCCCGATGGAGTTAAAGTCGGCACACTTGCACTTTCGCCAAGGGCTGATTGGAGGATGCCAAGCGATGCAAAATATAAAATTTGGTTAAAAGAACTCAATGACATTAAGTAAGTAGAAAATTTTATTATTTATTCAATATAGTTAATTATGGAAAATAATGATACAACTCAAAATCAACAGTATCCACCGCAAGTGCAGGTAATTGAAATGGACACAATAATATCAAAAATGAGTAAGGATATGACTTTTCTTGCCATACTGCTGATAATTTATGGTGCTTTGTCATGTTTGACAATAATCGGGGCTTTGGTAGGCGTACCTTATATTTTTGCCGGTTTGAGAATGAAAGAAGCGGCAGAACATTTTAAAAGTTATCTTTTTAATAAGAATGTTACCAATTTGAATTATGCACTCGAAAGGCAGCAAAGAATGTTTTTTATTTTTAAAGTTCTTGCTATAATCGGCATCGTTCTTTTTGTTCTAATAATTTTATTTTATGCAGCAATTTTTGGGTTCATTCTTTCTGGGAATTTTCCCGTGTTTGAGAATTTCAATGATGCAGTATAATTTATACTTTTTTAGAAGAGATTTGGATTTATTAATATTTAGAAGAATAATTTGTTTGGATTTAAAAAATATATTTGTTAATTTTAATTGTTTTATTTGTAACTATATTAAATTAGAATAATTATTCAAATCAAGCAATAATTAGAGAGGGAGATTTATGAGAAAGCCATTTGTTTTGGTCGTGGACGATAACAGAATTACAACAAAACTTCTGCGAAGATATTTGGAAGCCAACGGCTATGAAGCCAAAGAGGCATTTGATGGAATTGACTGCCTGGAAAAAGTTCAGGAGCGGTTGCCCGATACGATAGTTCTAGATGTCATGATGCCACGTCTCGATGGTTATGAGACTGTAATGCGGTTGAAAAAGCAGGATTCAACCAAAGGAATTCCGGTTGTTATCGTAACTGCTTTAAATGATGTTGCTAATCAGATAAAATCAATCGAAGCCGGAGCCGACGATTTTTTAAGTAAACCTATAGAAGAAAAGTTGTTGGTTGCAAAAGTGAAACTATTGTCAAATTTGAGCTTAACTCATCAAAAAAATAAAATTCTGGTTCAAAATGTTACAACCTCATCTGGTAAAGATGCTGAAAAGTTATTTGAAGAAGCAGGCTTATAAATTATTAAAATTGAACATAAAAAAATATCCTTAAGTTTACTATGAAAAAACTGCAATTATTAAAATTTATACTAGTGATAACAACATTTTCAATGATTTTTGTTGGGTGTGCCAACTTCAAGAAAATTACTCAAGCACTGATAAATTTAAAAAGACTTGAATTTAAACTTGATAAAATCAATGACTTTAAACTTAACAATATCAGTTTGAGTAATAAAAAAAGCATTTCAGATTTTTCAATAAGCGATGGTATAAATTTGGTTCAAATCTTTAATTCAAAAAAGCTCCCAAGCGAATTCGTTTTAAATGTTGCAGCAATGAATCCTAATGACGGAACAAAGGGAACCGAAAAAACAAATTCCACCATTAGAAATTTAGATTGGAATCTTTACTTAGACGATAAATTAACAGTATCAGGAATTGTTGAAGGACCTATTGACATTCCAGGAACAGGGCAATCAACCATAATCCCGATTAGAATCAAGCTTGACTTATATGAGTTTTTCGGTCAGAAGGGATACAATGATATTATTAACTTGGCATTGGCACTCGGTGGTGTTAATGGTAGTACGGCAAGAGTTAAACTTGATGTAAAACCTACCGTAACCACTCCTTTGGGTGCGATGACTTACCCCGGTAGAATCACGGTTATTGATAAGGAATTCAGAGGAAATTAATTTATTAATTCACATCACAATTTCATTTTTCAGGGCATAAGCCGTAATTTCGGAATTATTTCTCAAATTCAGTTTTTTCATGATATTGTTGCGATGATTGCTAACTGTATTTTTGCTAAGATATAGTTTTATAGCTATCTCATCAAGAGAGTGCCCTTGAGCTATCATGCACATAATTTGGAACTCCCTGTCAGAAAGTTTTTGATGAATTGGCTTACTTGAATTTTCCCTGAGTTCGGCTGCCAATAGTTCGGATAATGTAGAAGAAATATATCCACGTCCTGAGATAACTTTTTTGATGGCTTCAATAAGTTCAGCATGAGAACAGTCTTTATTTATATACCCTGAAGCTCCGGATTTTAGCATTCTTACAGCAAATGCCTTTTCAGGATTCATTGAAAAAATCAAAATGGGTATTTCCGGTTTGAACAACTTTATATCCCGAAGTGTATCTAAAATATCCTTACCGGGCATTGATATATCAAGTATTATTAAATCATAGCTTTTAGTTTTAACAATCTCTATTAGTTCATCTCCCGAATTTGCTTCATCTAGGTCAACATGACCAAATTCTGTTTCAAGTATGAGTTTTAAACCTTTTCTTACTATCGCATGGTCATCGGCAATAATTATTCTCATGTTTTTCCTTTTTTGTAATCCTTATTTCAGTTAAATTATCAAAGCAAAATTAACCAATATTTTTTTTTCATAACTGTTCGATTAAAATCAAAAATAACTATTTTTAAGAAATAAGCCATCGAAAAAACTAACAAAATTGAAAAAAACAAAGAAAGCTCCTAATTATTATTAATTATTAAATACCTTAATTCGGATATGATATTGGGCGGCTTTCTTTATACAGTATCGGTTTTGTATGAATAATATTTATATCATAAATATCTTTAACAAGTATCTGATAAAGAAAAATCACAAATTGCCATCATTAATAAGAAGTTATTTTTTCCCTTCACTGTAAAATTCTTTGAACGCTTCAGTAACTTTCATCATATTTGCAACTATTCCGGATGTGTCGTCGAGAATATTTAAATATAGCATACTTCTTCTTTTATTCAAAGTGGATTTTTTTATTCTCGTCAACTGATTTTTGTTAAATTTATTGATTAGATTTTCTAAATCCTTGGCTGCTTGATTCATTTCGCTTATATCTTTCAGCTTTTTCTTTTCATAGGAATTGATGTGCAAATTTACAAATTTATTAAATTGTTTACTTAAATCTTTCAATTCTTCAATTTGTTCATTTTGAAATTTGTTGTGGTTATTGTCGAAATAATCAAAATTTTGCTTTGTAATAAAAACCAGCCGAGATGACATTTCATGCAATGCTCCTAACGCCTTTGCATAAGAGTGTCCTGATTCGAGTTTTTGTTCATTAGCAAATTTTAAAACCTTTAAAACATCGCCAACCAACAGATCGGCTTTATTCGAAAGTTTCCTTGCCTGCTTCTTTGATTTGTTCAATAACTTCAAATCTTGGTTACTAATCCCGTTAAAGCTGGTAATTAATGAGTTTGTCAATGCCTTGTAATATTTAGTTATATGTTCAAATATATAATCAAATGTTTCTTCTGCAGTCGCATGAGATGGTAAATACCTTTTTTCAATTTCTTCTGCTTCCTTTTCCCTGACTTTATGAAGTGCAGTTGAACGATATAAAATATATATAGCCAATAATATAAAACCGATAATCCCATAAATTCCTGTATAAAAGCAAATCACAGCTATAAGAGCTGAAACAATGATTGACATAATACCCGTAAAAAACCATCCGCCAACTACGGTTAAAACACCTGATACCCTGTAAACTGCACTTTCTCTTCCCCATGCTCTATCAGGCAACGCGGTTGACATCGCCACAATGAATGTAACATAAGTTGTTGACAATGGCAATTTCAATGATGTACCATAAGATATTAATGCTGCTGCAACAACAAGATTAACTGCGGCTCTGACGAAATCGAAAGAAGGAATTTCGCCATCTTTTCCTGGTTTGGGGTTGTATTTAGATAAATCAAATCTTTTTTCAATTTTTTTTCTTATTATCTCAGGAACTAATTTTTTAAAAAATCCGGAAATTGCAATTGCAGACCTCACTAAAAGCCGCGAGATTAAATAGGATTCAAATCTTTCAAATCCTTCATCCTGTCTTCCCAGACTGACTTCCGTTTTACTTACCGTTCTTGACTTCTTTGAAAAATACAAAGTCAAAACCATTATCAATCCCGATAAAAGCAATATCCAAGTCTCTGCTCTAAATGGCTCGGACAAAGCTCCCATTGTCGAACTCTCAGGATTTTCAAATCCCGTTGCGATAGAGTAGGCATTTAAACCTGCCAAAGGTGCGCCGATAAAATTCACCAAATCATTTGCCGAAAATGCAAGTGCTATAGAAAATGTCCCTGCCAATACAATTATCTTGAATATATTGATTTTAAAAAACCATGTCAACAGTTGAAGAATGACTGTCCAGAAAAGAAAACTGATTAACAATCCTTCCAATGTATGCTGTGCAATCCACTTTACTGTATCCTCTGTTATAAATGAAGCACCCTTTGCACCTTTGATAACAATAAAGTAGGTTATAAAAGTAAGTGCAAATCCGCCCCAAATAGCACCGTATCTCTTAATTCGTTTACTGAAATCAAAAGTAAAAATCAACCTTGAAATATACTGTATGATAAATCCAACTATAAAGGCAAAGATAATAGATAAAAATATGGCAGAAAAAATAGCAAAGACTTTTCCTGTATTTATGTATAATGCAAATGACTCCAAACCTTCGCCTCCAACAATTATCTTTATTACGGCAAGTGCAAGACTTCCTCCGAATAAACCGAATACCATTGAAACTGTTGTTGATGTCGGTAATCCGAATGTATTAAATAAATCCAGCAGTAATACATTCTGTACCATGCACGCAAAGAAAATTATCAGCACTTCAGCCAAAATAAAATGTTCAGGATTGAAGATGCCTTTTCTGGCAACTTCCATCATACCGCTTGAGAAAGTAACACCGACTAAGATACCCAGGGTGGCAATAATCAAGGAAGTTTTGAAAGAAGCTACCTTTGAGCCAATGGCTGAATTTAAAAAGTTAACAGCATCGTTGGCAACACCAACTGATAATCCAGCAACTCCTAAAAATAATAGTGCAATAACAGTAATTAAATGTAATTCCATAATAAATATCTAATTTTTTTGAACATTCAAATCAAATAATTTAGCAGATTCAAACAACCGGTTAACACACAATTTAACAATTTTCTGTTAATTTCCTTAAAAATCTTAACAAAAAGTTAATAAATATACAAGTTAACTACTATATATATACTTGATACTAATTAACTTAATCTTCAGACTCTTTATTACTTCTTATCAGATTAAATTGATTTTTTTAGCTTAATTATTGTATATTAACTTTAGTTAATCCAAATCAAAATTGTATTAAATAAAAAGTACATTAAATATTTCGTAATTTTGATAAAGATTTTTTATAACAAAAAGGAAAATAATGCCAACATTTAGCATAGAAAGTAATGGAAGATTAGAAAAAACTGCGGTTTATTACAATGCTGAACAACTCGGAGGTATTAAAGAGATTTTAATAAATTTGGATGAAGAAGGAGCTTTCGATGCTTTCATCCAATATGAAGGGGCTGATAAGAACTTATACACAAAGCAAATATTTACAGATTATTTTGATAATGTAAAAGTAGTAGAGCCGACATTTACCGAAGAAGAAGCAGAGGAATTGCAATTACTTACAATAGAAAGTGAAGGAGAAATTGAAAATACAGTCTTATTAATGAATGAAGAAGAACTTGAAGGAGTTGTAAGTTTAGAAATTCATATAAAAGGTACCAATAAGGCAAGCGGTTTGAAATCACTATTCAAGCAAAATGATTTATCTGACAAACCCGTCTTTAAAGCAGAAATTACATTCAGAAATGAAGATGATTCATTGGAAACTGAAAATATTTTTTAAGTAAATGATAAAATTTTTTAAAGTTATTAGAGATGATAGATGAAAAGGAAAAATAGAATTCAAAAGATTTATGGAATTATTGTTTTATTGGCTGTATTGACAATTTTTGTAGTTCCCGAAATGGCTGAAGCTCGTAGAGGTGGGTTCGGAGGTTTTGGCAGGAGTTTCGGAAGGAGCTTTGGTGGCAAGAGGAGTTTCGGAGGTTCTAGAAGTTTCAGAACTCCGCAACGAACACCAAGAACACAGCCGAGGTCATCATTCAGAAACAGAACGACAACACCGCAAAGGATGACTCCATCGCAAAGGTCAGCTTCGAGTTTTGGCGGGCAAAGAATGAATACATCAAAAGCATACACTCATAAGTACGGTACGCCAAGAAAGATATCAACCCAATCAATTACGAGAAACGGAGTTTCGCAGAACTATGTTATGCACAGCTATGGCGGTTATGGAAGTGGACTTATGATGGGCTATATGATGGGAACTACAAGCTGGCTTTGGATGATGCCTTTCCATCCTGCATTTTATTATTCCAGACCGTATTATGCTGATAATCCTGACGGAACAGTCAGTGTTTATCCGCCTACATTTTCATGGTCAAAATTATTTTTTACTCTCATAGTTTTTGCTTTGATTATATATATCATCAGAGTAATAATCAGAAGCCGGAAAGCAGGAAATTATTCTCAATCATCATTTAGCTGACTTAGTAGCTCAAGACAAATAGCAAAAAGCTAAAAGCCAAAATTATTAAGCTGATAATAATAATATTTAAATATGGATATTGCAATAATTATAAATACATTACAAAAGTATTTTGGTTATTCACAGTTCCGTAAGGGGCAGGAAGAAATCATACTAAGTATTCTTGAAGCTAAGGATACCCTTGCAATTATGCCTACCAGTGGCGGTAAATCGTTATGCTATCAACTCCCTGCATTACTTTTAAAAGGAACAGCTATTGTAATTTCTCCGCTTATTGCCTTAATGAAAGACCAGGTTGATTCATTGAGCAAAAAAGGGATATTAGCTACATATATTAATAGCTCTTTGGCGTCTGACGAGACCGAAAAGAGGTTAACACAAGCCGCACAAGGGGATTTTAAACTGCTTTACATAGCACCCGAAAGATTGAAAAATAAGCACTTCAAAAAAGCTCTTGCATCTTTTGATATTTCATTTCTTGCAGTTGACGAAGCACATTGTATTTCCGAATGGGGACATGATTTCAGACCATCTTATTTGAATATTGCTGAATCGTTGGAAATTATTGGTCATATACCGATTATTGCATTGACTGCAACTGCGACTCCTGATGTTCAGGATGATATTATTAATTCATTACGAATGGAGGAGGTCAATAGATTTGTACGTGGATTTGACAGACCAAATTTGAATTATACTACTGAAACAACGACAGAAAAAATAAACAGAGTAGTTGATATTTGCAAACAAACCAATGAAGGTTCAACAATTGTGTATTGCGGGTCGAGGAAAAGAGTCGAAAGCTTTACCGAAGGACTAATGCAGTTTGGATTGAAAGTTATATCTTACCATGCAGGTTTAGCGGATAATTTCAGAAAATATGCTCAGGAAAAATTTATTCATGACGAAACAAAAATAATTGTCGCTACAAATGCTTTTGGATTGGGTATTGACAAACCCGATGTAAGGAATGTCATTCATGTTGATTTACCATCGAGTATTGAATCTTATTATCAAGAAGCAGGAAGAGCAGGTAGAGATGGCAAATCATCCGATTGCATAATGCTTTATCATCAAACGGACAGACGACTGCAGGACTTCTTTATAAATTCTACTTTTCCGTCTTATGAAAATATTACCAATGTGTACAATTATTTATTCAATATCAATTCAACATCATTGGGATGTAAAAGCTTCGAATCAATTTATCTAAGCGATGCCGAAATTGGAAATTCAATTAATCTTCCTGCCTTGACTGTTCACTCTGTAATTGACTTGCTTGAACGGGAAAAAATACTTAGACGAGGTTCAACTCAGGGTTTGGCTTCATTGCAAATCACAACATCCGAAGAAAGATTAATTGAATACTATCATAACGTTGACAGCAAAAAGCGAAAAGTTCTCGAGGCATTATTACGTGGAATCAGTTCAGATGTTTTTAACAGACAGGTTCAGTTTGACATTCAGCATTTCATGAAGAAATATGATATAAATTACGATGAGATGAGAGATTCTGTCCGTGCATTCGAATTTTCGGATTTAATTCGATTTCAGTTCCCGGGATTTTCAAAAGGCATCTCACTTCTGACAGAAAGGTTAAACCCGATAGAACTACCTATTGACTTCAAAGCATATTCAAAACGCAGAGAAAATGCTGTTAAGAAATTGAACATTGTTCAGCAATATGCGGAAACTTCAGAATGTAAAAGAAATTTCATTTTGAATTATTTCAGAGATATCGAGCATGAGGGAGTTTGTGGCAAATGCAGTTCCTGTCTGAATTTATTCCCCAAGGATAAAAAAATCAGTGAAAGACAAAATTATCTCCGTACAAAAATTCTTGAATCCGCGAAAGAGCTTTCAGGTAAGTTCGGCAAGAATACTCTTGCTTTCTATTTAAAGGGAAATGCAAATCCTCAAATTCAAAAATACAATCTCGATAAGGGAGCTTATTTCGCAACATGCAAGGAGTTTTCACTCGATGAAATCAAACAATGTATTGAGTATGAAATTTATAATGGCGGACTATATAGTTCAGGAGATTTATATCCGACAATAATTGCATCGGATGAAGTTCAGGCAGGGCTTAAAGGAATAAAACAAATCAAACTTTCTTATCAGGAAAAAGAAACAGATATTGAACTCATACAAAAACTTATGGATTTGCGTTCGGATTTAGCTGCAAAAAATAAAGTAGTGGAAAGAGCAATAATATCTGATATTGCTCTTAGAAAAATTGCCAAAGAACAGCCGGACACCTTAACTCAATTAGAAAATATTTCAGGGATTGGGCAAGTCTTCATGAAAAATTTTGCAATTGTTTTTTTGAATTTAATAAAAAAGCATAAGAGTTCTTTTACGATTTCAGAACATTCACAGCCTACAAAAGAGACAATCAAGATAATTGAGATGATTAATAAACAAATGGATTTGGATGCTATTACCCGAAAAATGAGAATGCCTGCTCCTGATATTGCCAGAAATATTCAAACAGCTATTGAATCCGGTGCTGATGTTGATGTAAATTATATGATTAGTCAAAAAGATTTGCTCGAAATCAAAAACTTGGTGTCAAAGAAACCAACAATCACATTGCGTGAGGTAAAATCTAAAGTTACATCCGACATTGATTTTGCAACATTAAGAATTTACCTAGCTGTTGCAAGAAATGAACTTGGGATTACATCAAATTAAATAAGTATATCCGTATAAACCTGAACGATAGTTGTCTAAAAACTCCTTGCCTTCTTTTGATGTTATTTTTCCTGATTTAACAGATGCTGAAACCCAAATCTCCATATCTCTGACCATTTTTTTGGAATTGTATTGAACATAGCCCAAAACATCAGAAACACTTTCTCCGTCAATAATCTGGTCGATATCATAACCGTTCTTTCTTATAACGACATGAACTGCATTTGTATCACCGAAGAGATTGTGCATATCACCCAAAATTTCCTGATATGCTCCTATTAAAAATACACCAATATAATATGGTTCATCTTCTTTCAATTTATGCAAAGGTATATAATGTGCGGCGTTTCTTTGACCGATGAAGTTGTCAATCTTTCCGTCCGAATCGCAGGTAATATCTTGTATAGTCGCATTTCTCAGAGGTCTTTCATTGTGTCTGTGAATAGGAATAATCGGGAACACCTGGTCAATAGCCCATGAATCGGGCAAAGACTGAAACAAAGAAAAATTACAGAAATATTTATCAGCAAGCATTTTTGGAAGATTTCTCAATTCTTCAGGAATATGTTTTATTTCTTTGCATAAGATATTAATTTCACGGCAAACAGACCAAAATAAGGTTTCAATTAATGCTCTTGTCCTCAATTTTAACATACCCAAACTGAATAAATCTAGTGCTTCTTCGCGAATCTGCTGAGCATCATGCCATGACTCGAGCATATTTGTGGTTGTGAGGTCTTCATAAATGTTGTAAAGTTCCTGCACAAGTTCATGGTTTGAACCGTTTATTTCTTCGTCATCCCATTCCGGAAGTGATGTATGCTCCAAAACATTAAATACAAGAATGGAATGATGTGCTGTTATTGAACGTCCTGATTCGGTAATGATATTCGGATGCGGTAAATTATTTTTGTCTGATGCATCCATGAACATGAAAACAGAATCATTTGCATACTCCTGGATTGAATAATTAATACTGTTTTGATTTGAAGATTTCGTGCCGTCATAATCAACTCCCAGACCACCACCAATATCAACGAATTCGATACCGCAACCCATTTTCTTTAATTCAACATAAAACTGCGATGCTTCACGGAGTGCATTTTTAATCATACGTATTTTAGTAACCTGACTCCCGATATGAAAGTGAATCATTTTAATCTGGTCGAGGACATTTTTCTCCTGAGCAATTGAGACAGCTTCAAGCAACTCGCTTGCATTCAACCCAAATTTACTTTGGTCACCACCTGAATCCTCCCATTTGCCGCTTCCACCACTTGCAAGTTTGATTCTTATACCAATATTTGGTTTTATTTTCAATCTCTTTGAAACCGAGATAATCAATTTCAATTCGTTTAATTTCTCAACGACAATGAATATCTTTCTTCCCATTTTTTGAGCCAGTAAAGCAAGCTCAATGAAAGTCTCATCCTTATATCCATTACAAACAATTAAAGTATCAAAATGTGTTGTGCTGGCTAATACTGCATGCAATTCTGATTTTGAACCAGCTTCCAAACCGATATGATATTTGCTCCCATGCCTGATAATTTCTTCTACAACTGGTTTAACCTGATTTACCTTTATTGGATAAATGGCGTAGAATTTACCTTTAAATTCGTATTCTTTTGAAGCATTTTCGAAACATTTTGTCAGGTTGATAATCCTGTCGTCAAGTATATCAGGAAAACGTAAAAGGACAGGAAAGCTGACATCTCTTAGCTCCAGCTCATCAATCAATTCTTTCAAGTCAACGGAAACGCCACCTTTTTTTGGTGTAACTGTAACATTTCCTTTATCATTAATGCTGAAATAATCAAGCCCCCAGCCATTTACATTGTAAAGTTCCTTTGAATCATCAACTCGCCATTTTCTCATTTTTACCTCTAATCCTTAAGGATAAAATTCACTTTTTTGAAATATCTCTTTATAAGAAAAACAAAAATAAATAAAAAATATTTCTTTAGCTTTAATTATTTTAAAATGATGAATTTAATCGGCAACAAAGATTTGTTGTTTTCCAAGTTATCTGCACCGTAGAAATTTATTCTTAGAATATATACACCACTGAATAAAAAAGAAGTATTTATTTGTAATGTATTTTCAGCATTATTTGATAAATATAGTTCCGAATTATATACTATTTGCGATAATGAATTTAAAATCTCATAATTGTATTTTGTACCAATTTTGGCATAAAAATTTATTATCATTTCATCAGCAGCTGGTTGAGGATAAATTCCAAGTAAATAAAAATTATTATTCTCCCTAACATTATTTTCAATATCTATTGCAAAAAGTGAATCGCTAATATCAAAGATTGCTTCATCATTTAAATCAATTATCCTGATTAAACAATAATCTGACCTATATGAACTATCCTTAATCATCCAGTTAAAAATTAAATTTCCAGCAGGGTATGTTTCGATGACTGGTAACCAAGACAGCCCTGAGTTTGTTGATATTTCAATTTTTACCGAATCAATTGCTTTGGCTGACCACATAATGTTATTTTCAATGCCTAACAACCATCTTTCACCTCCGTTTGGAGCAATAATCTTAATTTCATTCAAAATTGATTTTCTCAAAGTAAATGAATTTTCAGAAATATCCGACATAGAAGAATCTGATACATCAACTATTTTTATCAGACACTGATTTGAATTTTTTTCAATGCCTGTCCAAGTCATGGAAGATAATGATGCATTATAATAAAGTGCGAGAGGATTCCAATTAATTCCGTTATTTGTAGAAAAATAAATATTGATATATCCAACCTTATTGCTTTTCCAATTAATCTCATTTAAAGTCCCTGCAATCCATTGCTCACCACCATTCGGAACCAATAAATCAAGAAACCTGTCAGTTATGATGAAAGGATTTGAGCTAACATCCATCTTCCTTGAGTTTTCACTATTGTATATATAAATTTTACAATTATCAGAAGTCGTATCCGGTACTAACCATGTATAATTTCCCAATGAAGCTGGAACGGATTCATCAATTGTCAGCCAATTTATTCCATTATCGAGAGAGTATTTCAAAGCTATATTGCCAATATATTTACTATGCCAAGTAATATTGTAATTGGTACCTGCAAAAAGTTTCTCACCGCCATTAGGTTTAATTAAAAATAATTGAGTTGTGTCTGGTGCCTGAACCCAAAGACTTCCATTACCTGAATATTTTGCAATAAAAGCATCACTTCTGTCCTGACTGCTTAAAAAGAATGTTGCTTCACTGCCGTCGAAATCAACATTAGCCCCAAAAAATTCTCCTATAATAAATATGTTGTCTGATGTATCAACAGCCATTCCATTTGGTTGAGAAACAAATTCTGAACCAGATGTATCAGCCCCAAATTGTTTAGCCCATAAAACTTTTCCTTCTCTGTCGAATTTTGAAAGGAAAATATCAGCCGCTCCATTAGTTCCATACGATGTATATGTTAAGGAATTTTGTTCGTCACCAAAATTTAAATCATCACTGAAAAAGCCAGACAGTAAAATATTGCCGGTAGATTCCAATTCGAGTGATTTAGGAAAATCAAAACCATTTTTTGATGCCAGTTTCTTAGCCCAGTTCAAGTTTCCTGAAGTAGTATAAGATGCTAAAAAAATATCGTGTGTACCATCTGTTGAAGTTATTTCGCTTTTAGGCAGACCGGGATAAAAATCAGCTTTACCATCAAAAATTCCTGAAATATATAAATTCCCTCCTCCTAATTTCAAACAGCCGCTACCAGTAATATCATTGCCCAAACCTTCGATTTGAACAGCCCAATCCAGATAACCATTAATTTTATACCTTGCAAGAAAAATATCATTTTCCGCTTTGCTTTTCATCCAGTTTCCCGACATACTCAGCGGATGAAAATTTACACTGTCTTTGAAATTTCCAAGAACATAGCATCCTCCTGAGCCATCTGCATGAATTGAAGCCAATCCCTCGGTATCGGGATTGCTCATTTTTGTCCCGACATTTATTGCCCATGAATACTTGCCCTCACTGTTATATTTTACTATGAATATTTCCGGATTCCCATCTTTGCTGTTGAGTTTATGCACTGTTTTACTTGGGTCAAAATCAACTGAACCTGAAAAAACTCCTGTAACAAAAATAGTCCCATTATTTTCCACAAACATATCATTTATTGTTTCTGTCGAAGTTCCTAAATCATTACCCAATGGAATCGACCAAACAAATTTCCCTTCATTTGTATATTTTACTATGAAAGCATCATATCCTCCCAACGCTGTGAAAGTATCTACCTTTGCTTCATTGCTGAAATCAAGCAAAGCATTACTCTCTCCGGATTTCCCAAAATATCCTGCAACATAAATATTATCGCTACCGTCAATTGCAATTACATTCGGTTCGCAAATTATTCCGGTAGCACCGATATTAAAACCCCAAATTAGGTCGCCATATTCATTGTACTTTACTAATGCCAAATCCTGATTACCCTTTGCAGTCAGGTTTACAGATCCTCTTCCTTGGTCACAATTTATTGTTCCCTGAAATGCTCCGGCAACGATAAAATTATTCTTACTGTCCACAGCAATTGATTTTCCTGAAACAGGTCCGGGATTTCCCCAGCTAAAAATCACTCTCGATGGTTTTACTTCGGCTGTTATCTCAAATTTTTCATTACTGATGTCAAAAAGATTATTGTCGTATAAACTTGTTATTTTAACTCTGCATCTTTCAGATGGAGTATTTTCTACTAACCATGAAAAAGTTCCGCTCGATGCTGATACCGAATCAGAAATCATTATCCAGTTTTCTCCGTCATCTATCGAATAATCTATTCGAATAAATTCAATGTTTTTGCTATTCCATGAGATTATCCTCGTTGAATCTAAATTCCAAACTTCACCACCATTCGGAGATATTAACTTCAGTTTAGGTCTTGTATTGCCGTCATACCACAAATAACCGTCATAATCATACTTTGCCAAAAATAAATCGAATATTTTAGAAACTGTTAACGAAGATACTTCCTGCAAGGGGTCAAAGTCAACTGTTGAATAAAATTTTCCTGTTACCAAAGCATTATCCTCAGTGTCAACTTTAATTCCGAAAATGCTCGTGAATTGACTTCTGTCGTATTTGTCTTTTCCTGATATTTTATCACCAAAATTATTAACCCATAACAAACTTCCCATATTGTCATACTTTGCGAGAAATGCGTCTGCCGCATCTGATGTGCCGTTTGATGAGATTAACTTACTCCCCTTCGGATTAAAATTTGTCGTACCCGTAAAGTAACCACCCAAGCATACATTCCCGTCACCGTCAAAATCCATCGAAAGTGCAACATCATCCTCCGCATCTGAATCCAAAGTATAAGCCCAACGCAATGTTCCTGACAGCGTATAAGAAGCAAGAAAAATCTGTCTGGCATTACTCTTATTTTCAATTTCACGGGTTCCAAAGCCGGGATAAAAATCCGCTTTTCCTAAAAAATTACCTGTTATGTACAAATTTCCGTCTGTGCCGATTTTCCCGCAGGCAGGAAATATCCTGTCCTGTTCCTTTCCTCCAAAACCGCCTCTGAATGTAATTTTTCCCGTTGATGAATATCTCGCTATAAACATATCACTGCTACCCGAACTCACCATTGGGAATTCTTTGTCAACATCAGGAATAAAAATTGCAGTATCACGAAAATTTCCCGATAAAACACAGCCATCATTTCCGTCAATATCAATCGAGGAAAAACCTTCATCCAAAGGATTTTGAATATTTGCACCCACTACCGATACCCACTGATTGTCGCCTGTCTTCTCATATTTTGCAGTAAAATATCCATGTCCTTCTGTTGGGCAGGCAATTCTTTTGCTTGTACCTTTTGGATTAAAATTAACTGTCCCCGAAAAAATCCCTGAAAGATACAACTGCCCCGATTTATTTATTTCAAAATCCCAGATTATCTCCGCTCCGAAATTTTCTTTATTCGTAAGAACAAATCCCCACTGATAATCACCCGAACCGTTCAGCTTTACAATAAAGCAATCCAAACCTCCTTCACCGTAAAATCGTGCTTCTTTAGTTCCAGGGTCGAGGTCAATGAACCTGCCGGGTAAATTTTCAGAACCAAAATATCCCGTGAAATATACATTTCCAAGATTATCAACCTTTACTGCCGTAACCTCATCAATTCCTGATGTCCCGACACTTTTTGCCCATTTGTAATTTCCATTTTTGTCGTATTTGGCAACAAACACATCATTGCTCCCAAGATTGCTCGTCAGTTCATTTTGTCCTTTTGTGTTGAAATTCAATGTCCCCTGAAATGTTCCGGCAACGATGAAATTGCTGTCCTTGTCAATTGCTATTGACTTGCCCTTTGTATCGCCCTGATTTCCAAGCCGGAACAACAATTGCGAATCCGATTCCGACAAACTCCGGAAAAAAATGGAAATAAATAAAATGGAGTAAAAGATAATTCTCATGAAAATATTAATTAAATTCTAAAATTTCAAATAATTTATATAATCGAATTTCCTTTGACTTTATTATTTTTTCTAAAATCTCAGGGGGTCAGGTATCGGATTTCAAAAAAAAATGGTTTATTAATAGAAAGTAGAAGACTCAATAAAAAAATATCAAAAACCTGTAATTTTTACGAAAAACGAGTTATTTAACAGATAAAACTTTTGTAGAAAATATCTTAAGTTAATTTATTACAAACACTTACTTGTTATCTTTAAATTTACCCTAATCTAAACAATTAACTATTAATTAATCACATTCTATTAAGAAAATCATATTTATTAAAAAAAATTTATTTTATTTGAGATTTTTTTTGCAATTTTGTTATAATATAGTATTTGTTAAATGAAAGATATTTGAAAATATTTTTAAAAAATAAAAAAAAAGTTTTGCTTGTTAAAAAAAATTAATTATTTTTAACATTGTGAATTTAGTAAACTGTAAAAAAGTGTGTAAAAAATGATAGTTAAATAATAAAAAATAATTTAAAAATTTTTATAGGAGGTTTTACGTGAAAACAAAAAATAACAAATTATTAACCTTATTGACAGTACTGACGCTGTTTGCGATTCCTTTCAGTCTGTTCAGCCAGGACTTGATTAATCAGGCAACCGGTAAAGTGAGAAATGCGGGTGTGATTAAATTTGTTCAGGATGGCGGACAATTGCTTAACGAAGGTAGCTCTGCATCAGATGCGGCAATTGCAAACGGTTATGATGTTGTATTAGCTCCAACCAGCGGTACTATCGAATTTACTGCAACAATGGCTGCAGCTTACAGCTATTTTGGAGGGACAACTCCTCTTGGTGTTACAGCGGCAGACAGAGTTCAGGGCTGGGTGAGATTTTCCGGAGCAGGTGCTCAATTTATTCAGTCGGGTTATCTGGCGAGTTTAGCTTTAAGTGGAGCAGGTCAAAAAAATTATAATGCCTCTGTTGTATATGTTGACTCAATTTATACAGTTGCAGGTGGTGACAGAGATTATGGTACAAGTCAGTTTACTTATGATGGTCCGGCTGGGGGTGACAATGACCAAATTATTGTTCCTGAAGCAGGAGCGGTTGCTGCTAACAACATTTATTACAAACTTTACTTCGAGGATGGCGGAACAAAAACCTTGCTAGCCGCCGCAGACCCATTGGGCGGAACTGCAAATATTGAAAATGAAATAAATGTTGATGATTTAGCTATTGTAGAAATACAAGGTACAATGCATGCACTGGGTGCAAACATAAATACTGCTGTTTCTGGAACACCGAAGACCAGCGGTTTAATATTGCTTGATGGTACAGGTGTCGCCGCTCAGGACGGATATTTAATTACTGACACCGGTACAGGTGCACTTGATGGTGATGTTTTTATTTATGGTGGGTTCTAAAAATTCAATTATTTAATCATTTCTTGAAGGATATCAAGAACCCAATAAATATCCTTTAAATATCAAGTTCTAAAATGCAAAAAATTATTCAATTATTCAAATTATTTTTT
>Ga0172369_10000171_pt1 | contig 93005 bp, 82 predicted proteins | sample LakKiv25m_FD_114539 | JGI IMG/M metagenome (GOLD analysis project Ga0172369, IMG submission 114539) | Freshwater microbial communities from Kabuno Bay, South-Kivu, Congo - kab_022012_11.25m | ecosystem: Environmental > Aquatic > Freshwater > Lake | place: Democratic Republic of the Congo... | reverse complement strand
TTATAAATTTTACAAACAAGTTATTAACATTATGTTGCTGTTTATCATATAGATATAAAATATTTTCCTATCCGTATTTTAGCTAAATTTGGCTGCATTTCAATTTACCAAAGTAGAATTAAGATGATTGTTTATTTCCGGGGGAAGATTAAGTTGGCCTTCACTCGTTCCTGCTTCACCATTCAAAGAAAAAAGCCGATGGCAGTGGTCAAGGTCAAGGATGGTACCATGATCTGAAATGCCACATAATATAAAATGATCTTCGGTTTCAAGCGATTCAATGGTCAATACATTCACAGAAAGCCAACCGGACTGACCAACCAACGGTTCCAGGATGGAGATCTTTTTTAAACTGCCACCATAATCAAAAATGATTTCTGCTGCCGGCAATTTTTCATTTTTACATTTCTCAATGATATGTTGTGTCAATGGATGACCGATCCGGAAAACATTCGCGTCTTCAATATTTTTACCAATCCGGTAAGGTCCGGGATGTATACTCTGACCCGGTAAAGGATTTCTTTTCAGGAAAAAGGAATACTCGTCGTTTGAAAATACGGCATCTTTATGAAGATAAAAACGGGCTAAGTTCCACAGCAGGTTCTCATACCGGCTCAGAAAATCCTTGCTTGTCGCAAGGTTGATACGGAGTTTTTCATGAACCTCTTCATCAAAATTCTCAAGAAGAGATTTTCGAGTAAACTGCATCTTATCATCAATATCCTCTTCGAGTTGAAGCTGAAGATCGTCGAATGCCTTTTGGATTTCTTCCTCAGTCCGGCAATTCTGATAGATCATCGCAATTCTTTTCTCAAAATCAACTCCCGATTCAATGCTCCCAAGAACTTCATCACTTACCCCGAATACGCCGTCGAATAATTTAAATTTTTCAGCCAATAACTGATAAACGCGAATGTCAGCAGCATTGGCTTTATTCAGGAAGTTGACAACGACAACATCGTGTTTTTGACCGTACCTGTGACAACGGCCAATCCGTTGTTCTATTCTTTGTGGATTCCATGGGAGATCATAGTTGATTACCAATGAACAGAATTGAAGATTAATTCCTTCGGCTGCTGCTTCTGTGGCAATCATGATCGATGCATGATTTTTAAAATAATCTATGATCGCAGCCCGCTTATCGGCGGTTTTTGATCCGGTAACTTTATCTGTTCCCCGATGTTGGTCGTACCAGGATTTATAAATCTTGTTAGAAAAGGGGTCGCTATTCGTTCCATTGAATAAGACGAGTTGGCCTTTATAATCTGATCGTTCAAGCAGGCCGAAAAGGTAATTTTGTGTTCTGACTGATTCTGTGAAAACGATCGCTTTTCTGGATGCTCCCTTTTCGGCCAGCGAGGTGAAGCCACTTTTCAAGGCTTGCAACAAGGCTTCACCTTTAGAATTTTTCATGATGGATCGGGCTAACCTTGAGAATTCATTCAATCGCCCGATTTCATTTTGAATATCTTTCTTTTCCTCCGGAGTAAAACTTTTCCTTTCATTGATGTCATCTTGTTCTGCTTCATCTTCTTCACTATCAATCCACTCTTCTTTTACTTCTGAGAATGCCTCGAAATCCAGGGATAACGATGTTTCAATCTGTTCCTGATCTTGTTGCTCCTGGTTTTTCAATATTCCATCAAGCTTTACGGACAGAACTTCCAGGGTGCCGGAAATTGCAAAAGTGGAAGATGCAAGCAGTTTGCGCAGAATAAGGGTCATTAACTGCCGTTGACTTGGGGGCAAGGCGTATAAAAGGGTAGTTTGAAGGTATCCGGAAACCAATTCATACAGTCGTTGTTCATCTTGAGTGGGATAAAATTCCTGTACAATTGCAACACGGTATGTAAAGCTGATATATTCCTGAACCTGGCGCCTGAGTGTCCTTTTACATATTGGAAGAAGACGTTCCTTTAAGTCTGCATAATTTTCTTCCTGGGTAATTCTTGCATATTTGTTTTTAAAACTTTTCAGATCACCAAAAGCGTAATCGTCAATAATACTAACAAGGCCATATAGTTCAAGCAAGGAATTCTGCAAAGGAGTGGCAGTTAATAATATTTTCGGTTTTTCAGTCAGGGCATTTTTTATTGCATTGGCAATCTTGTTGCCAGGCTTATAAACATTTCTGAGCCGATGTGCTTCATCAATAATTACGAGATCCCAATCAGCTTTCTGAATATAGATGTCTTTCCCTCTTGCGAAATGATAGGATGTAATGAAAATCGCTTCCTGGTCAAATGGATTGAAGTGGCCCTTTTTTATCTCATCATTGAAAGATGCCTTTTCCATTATGGTTGACGGGAGAAAAAACTTCTCTAATAACTCCTGGTTCCATTGCTTTCTCAAATTTGATGGAACGATAATCAGTGTTCTCCTTTTACGCTCTGCCCATTTTTGTGCAATGAGCAATCCAGCCTCAATTGTTTTTCCAAGGCCTACCTCATCGGCAAGTATTGCCCCATTTGATAATGGAGAACGAAAAGCGAACAAAGCTGCTTCGACCTGATGAGGATTCAGGTCAACCTGAGCATCCACCAATGTTGAAGCTAATTTTTGGATACTGTCGGAAGGACTGCGCAAGGTCAATTCGTGGGCAAAGTACTTCGCATGATAAGGAGTTATCGGAATTGGGTTATCAATTAAAGTGACTTTATTAACAGGCTCTGGCATTGATTTACGAGTGGAGAAACAAAGTAAAATTAAACAAAACCGGATAAACCCGATAGATTAATACAAGTAATTTTCGGAAACCTTTAGATTTGCTTAATATACCGTGAAAATAAGAGTAAAGAAAGCCTCGGTTGTACGAGGTACGATTTGGTTTCCTTTTCCAATTCTCTTCTTAAATAAATCCGCAAATAATAGAAAACAAACAAACGCCAGTAAACGACAATACTGGCAAATGTTTGAAATTGATGTTTTTTCATTCTTCTTATCTGTCTTTAATGTCAGTCTCGAATTGCCTGGCTAGTCAATTCGCACCTGGACAGGTTGAAAGATGGTTCCACCGCTTAAAGATTAAAATACAAATAACAGTTCGGAATCAGGTGCAATTGCACCTACATCATCTTTAACATCATGTATTGAGGTAATTACAAAGCACCCGCATAAATATAAAAAAGCCCCGGTACCGACAGCTATCGGTGCCCGGGGCCCGGATTCTACAGGGCACCTTCGTCAGCAAAGGAATAAAACCGGTCCTCCCCGACAATGATATGATCCAGAACCGCGACATCCAGCAGAATGCCGCAATCCTTGATCTTCTTTGTTATCTTATTGTCGGCTTCGCTGGGCTGGGTGTTGCCCGACGGATGGTTGTGGCCGAGAATGATCGATGTCGCATGCTGCTCTAAGCAAATTTGGAAGATCTTCTTCGGATCCACAACGGTGCCAGAAACTCCGCCTTCGGAGATCCTCACTTTCCGGATGACCCGGTTTGCGCGGTTGAGCATCAGGAGCCAGAATTCTTCATAAGGCAGATCGCCCATCAGGGAATGAAAGATTTCAAAGGCATCCTGACTCTTTGATATTTTGTTTTTGAAGATCACTTCTGATTCATTCCGTCGGCGGGCCAGCCCAAACATGGCAGCGATTTTCACGGCACGTGTTCACCTATGCCTTTTATTTTCTGAAGGTCTGAAACGCTGAACTTCCAGAATTCGCACAGGTTATTTCCGCAGATTGACAATATTTTCTTGGCAATGTCCAGGGAATTTTCCCCGGAAACACCTGAGCCAATGATGATACTTAAGAGTTCAGCGTCTGACAAACTGCCGTTGCCCTTGAGCAGGAGTTTCTGACTTGGCAGGTCATCTTCTGCCCAGTAACGCATCGGGATTCTGTTTTCGTAGTTTTTGCCGTATTCCCTGGCAAGTTCCGGGTTCATGGTCATTTTTTTAATCCGAGAATTATTTTGATTTACTTGGTCGGATTGAACTCGCATGAAAGAATTTTTCTTCGTGGCGGAGTTTTGTTTGGATGCTCGGTTCATAGTAGATTAGTTTTAAGCAGCCCTGGGCCGCAGTTAGTAAATGAAATTGCCGGAAGGGAGAATGCGGAGTGAAAATTTTAAGCAAACATTCAGGTCAGATTGTTTCGCATGGAAGAATCTGAATGAACCTGAAAGGCGACAGTTCCTGAAGGAGGTCGTGTTTAGCGAGACAATATTTTCACAAGCATAACTTTGTGAATTTCGATTTACTACAGTGGGTAGGGGTTTTGCAACTTTTCACGAAAGTTTCCCCAAATGCACATAAGATAAAAGTTTAACCAAAAGCACTGCATATTTTAATATTTGCAGTAGATTTGGTTAAACAGTTATGAAATCAAAAATCCCTCTTTACAGTTCTCATGACTTCAAGAAATTATCTGAGCTATTCACTCAAGCATCAGCGAGCATAAAAAAAGCAGGCAGTCCCGAGTATCGGAACTGCCTGCTTGGTGCAAGGTATTTAATTTTTTATTGAGAATTGCCCGATTGACTGTTCTTTTGTTGTTGCGGCTAAAGCTTTCATAAGGCGTTTGTTTTAAGGTTAGAAATGAAATTTTTTACGCCAAAGGCATTCACCGGGAATAATAAATAATGTCAAGGGATTAGGGTCACTCCAGCGAAGGACTTTCTTAATGCCAGGGGTGAAGCTGGTAGTGAAGACATTTCCTTCTTTGGCTCGGGAGCGGGAATGACCGGTTTTTCGGGGTCAACCTGCCCAGCGGTGGGAGTGGTTAAATCCCAAACCAACCAATAACATAACGAACGACATCTTTTTCATCAATCCTTCCACCGGGTTTATTTCCGGTGAACATGGCACCATTCTGAAAACTATTGATGGAGGCGTGACCTGGTCAAACATCTCCCAGGGTGGAATTTTGTACCTTGGAGTCGATTTCTGGAGTCCATCAGCGTGGTCGACGAACAAACCATCTACGCTGCAGGTTTATGGGGAACAATTATAAAAACTACCGACGGTGGCGAAACCTGGACCACGATACAGTCATTGGGCGAATATTATCCTTTAACGGGCATTTGTTTCACCGGCGAAAATACAGGGTTCGTGATTGCCGATTATGGTTTGATATTAAAAACGATCAACGGCGGCATGAATTGGACAAATGTTTTTTTAATTATACTTACATATCTCACTTAAAAACAGAGAAATATAAAAAACTTAGACCCATCAAATTCATAAATCCGGGGGCTTGAATTTTCCGTCGTGGGAGGTAATTTTGACACCTTTGAACCTGCTGAAGTCAAAATGCTCAATGTAATCTATAAATGAGCGGATCTTTTCCAAGTCTTCTTTTCTGAAGAGCATATGTTCGCAATCAAAGATTTTCCGGGTATTCAATTTCCTGCCTGATGCAGCCTCAAGCAATGCTTCCTTTAATCTTTTTGGGGTATCAATTTGGCATTTTTTATCCAGGTAACCAAAATCCGGCTTCGCAAAATTGATCAGGTGTGCGACATCATAGAAATCCCTGTCTTTTTTCCTGCTGATGGCAGCAGCTATCTTTGAGGAAAACAATATTCCCAATGGCATTATTCGCAGAGGAAAGGTAATCCCAAAGTCGTTGATCGTTTTAATGTCCGGCAGATAATCATAATGCTGGGATTCGGCTTCCACTTTAATAAAGAATTTTGCCTCCCGTTGCTGGCTTAGACCCATTTGAAATTTTAACTCAGGAAATACGAAAACCCTGCGATATGCCTTTAAATTCCCGTACCGTTCCTTATCCTCGATAAAAACATCAAAACCCAAAGCCCGTATTTCCTTAAGCAGATTATCCGTCATCTGCGAAAATTGCGATCTTAAAAAATCAAAACAATCCAGGTCAATATTTTCCGAAAACCTTTTAAGATCATAGAAATAGCGCAAAGCGGTGCCTCCGGTAAAAACGATTTTCTCAGAGTATTTGTTTGCAAAGAGATACCTGAGCATATGATGATGAATGTACTCTTTGACCATCGGATCATAGAATTCAGGTGTCTGAAGTTCTGCGGGGTATTGTCTGACTATCTCATGGAGTGCGATCATAATTGATGGATTTTTCGTATTAGCCTGACCTTCTTTTCAAGAATTTTAATGTTGAATCTGCCGAGGTATTCATCCATTTTTTGCCATTCTATATCCTTTTCCAGCACTGATTCATTAAAACGAATTTCCGCAAGATCCTCTTCAGTCTTATAGAAATCAAAAAGATAAAGAAGGTCAAGCATGGCTTTCTCTTTGTCGGCAATCATGAAACTCCTCGTCCATCCATTTACTGTCATTTTTTTTAACACATAACCAAAAAAGAATCTCGGGTGGATTGAATAGTACTTGTATATCTTGTCAAGAACGTTGAAGGTTACAGTTTTCTTTGTGGTAACAGAGGTGGAATTAACAATATGTTCGGGTATCAACCCGTAAAAATGCAATGCCTCCTGGTGACTGATGTAGGAGGGACTATAAAGATTATTGGCCACCAGGAAGCTGAATTCCGGTACCTGTGTAAATTCATTGAAACAATACCAGCCTTTCCTGAGTCGCAAGATATAACCCTTCTTTTGCCAATAAAGGAGATTGTCACTGTTGAAATCCGGAAAATAAAGACGTATCTGGCTTATTGAAAAGATTCCCTGGGTGAACAACTTCTCCCTGAATTCAAGATAGTTGAGAGGCATGTTGTCTTATTTCTAATTTTCCACAAATATACGGATAATTGGAAATATAACTATTTTATTTCTGAATAATCTGAATCATGCCAGTAAAAATAAATTGGGGACCTGCGGTTGAGGTGATTCAGCCTAAATTATTAAAACAGGAAATTCTGGAACAGCATAAACGGTCAATTGAAAATTTCTCCGATATTTGTAAAAAAGAAATATGAGTAACTGGTCAAAACTTTACACGCTTTCAGATCACATTTACGCGCTGAAGCCATGGCGATATATGTATGAAGATGAAATTACCGGTGTTCGTGATCCGGTTACGGGTACCATCGGATTTATCAGTGTGATGGGAAATCTCGGCGAACATTATGCGCTCACGGTGTACCTGGGTGAGCGGGCGTTAGGGCAGTATCTGGAGCTTTCGGAGAACGGAGCTGACGCCACTCCGGAAATGGTGTTGGAGATCCCTCAGTTGATGCTTTCTTTCGAGGACAAGGAGTTCGTCGAAAAGGAAGACAGGGCAATCATGAAAGCAAATAGGATTACTGCGACGGGGAAGAAGTCATTGCCAATCTTCCGGAGTTACCGGCCCGGGATGGTTCCGTGGTTCCTGGAGGAAAGCGAGCAGGAGTGTATGATCAACTATCTTGAGCAGTTTCTGGAAGTGGTAACAGGGATAAATTCGGATAAACGGAAGATATCGCAGGTATCAAAGGGAAATGACCTATATCTTGTGAGAGAATGTAAGAAAGTTCGTGAGAAACTTAATTGGAAAGATACCTGGCAGAGAATCGTTATACCTCCGACCCGGGAAATCCGCTGCGAAATCGACTCCGTATTGTTGGCTAAAACGAGGAATATCCCGGTCGGAAGGAATATTTATGAGATGGATTTTTTCCTGACCCCGGCCCAGGTGAAAGGAAAAAATAATCGTCCCTTTTTCTCTTATATGATGCTGATCGTTGATCAAAGAAGTGAACTGGTAATTTCCAGTGATCTCCTTGATCCTTCAAAGGGTATCGAAGAGATGCTCGTCAAAATTCCCGAACTCATTCTTAAAGCGTTATCAAGCGGAAAAAGCCTGCCACAGGCAGTTTCTGCCGGATCGCCACGCTTGACTGACCTCCTTTCACCGCTGATGAAATCACTGGGCATAAAGCTTCAGTATAAACAAGGTTTGAGAAGCCTTGAAATGGCAAAAGATTCCATTTTTGAGTATTTCAGCAGAGGATAGTGAATGACCAGGGCAATCCTCAAACCTTCCGGTTTTTCAAAACCTGGAAGGTTTGGGGTTGCCATATTTTATTTCCATTGCCCTCCATTGTCCCTCAGTTAAAATTCAATTAAGGCAAATGGAAGGTTGTAAAGACAATCCTCAGAACCACCTTCACGACTTTTTGCCTTCAGGTTCTCCTCTGCTTTTACTTCAATCGGGAGGACACGGTCAATATTTTGGATTACAAAATCCACTTCTCCCCTGAAGGTATCGGATGTCCAGTAGAAAATCTGAACGTAGTCCAGGTTTATTTAAACAATTGAAGTTGTTTTATTTCGATTTTGGCACCAAATTAATATTCAAATAAACATGGTGCAGGTAATATATTTATTACTTTTGTTAAATGAAATGTAAGGAATTGATCCGACTCCCGAAACGGGATGGCTGGTAAGTATCCCGACAATCTGGGAGCCAAATGATCATGCGGCATCCTGAAAAAGAGGGTCAGATTGTTGTTCCTGATCACGTGGCAAGTGAAGTTGGTACAGGGCTGCAAAATAAGATTCTAAAAGATGCAGGATTGAAATAATAAACTGGTTTTATGAAAAAGATAGAAATAATACTGGAGCGAACAAATACAGGGTATTCAGCATACGCTAAAAATTTTCCTGTAGCAACCACGGGAAATGATTTGGTTGACCTTAAATCAAATATGGTTGAGGCCATCAATCTTTATTTTGAAGAAAAAGGACAACATGTATGTGAAGAGAATCTGAAAGTGACACTGGATATTGCTCAGTTCTTCGCATTCTACAAGGTAATCAACGCAAAAGCATTTTCGGAACGAATAGGGATGAATCAAAGTTTGCTGGCTCAGTACATTAACGGGATAAAAAAGCCTTCCCCGATACAAACACAGCGAATTCTGAAAGGAGTTCAGCAAATCGGGAAAGAGTTAGCTGAAATAAGGTTTCTGCTTTAAAAAAGAAGATACAAATCAGATAATTCACTGCATCATTGTACGATCAGCTTCCTGACGATCCGGGTGTTATCTGCTTCCATCGAAAGAAAATAGATCCCCCTTCCCAGGGATGAAACATCCAGGGTGATCTCATGTTTTCCTGCCGGGTAATATCCATGGATGGGTTCACGAACGGAAATCCCCGGTAAAGAAGTCAATGATATGGTTACGGCTGAATTTGAAGGAAGGTTGAACATGATCCTGGTGCGGCCGGTCGAAGGATTGGGCATGCACCTGAGGCTGATTTCATGAGGCGTTGTATCTGAAGGAACATCCAGGTAGAAGCATAGATTCGAAGGGTTGATGATAACAATATGCTCCGAGCTGATGTACCCTGTTCCGTAAGGCACAAATACCCAGTACTCTCCAGGACCGGTGATTTGTATGGATGAGGTCGTATCGCCTGTTGACCAGCGGTATTCCGTTTGACCGGATTCTGCAACCAGGTAATATTGCGAACCTATTTTTTGACAAGTTACATTTGGCCGCTTTAATTGCCAGGGCAGTGTGACGTAGTTAAATGCCCGATAACTTATATAACCAGTAGGAAAATGGACTTCAAGTACTTTGGTTTTGTCAGGCTTGACGACGACCATCCATGGAGATCCGATGGTGTATGTAAATCCAAAGTCAACCAGGTGATTGCCATTCCCGATGTATTGATGATTTCCGCATGCGACACTGTACATGGAGGTATCATACACATACTCCCAGGCTAATGTGGCGATTTTATTGCTTTCATCCAGGGAATATTCCAAAGCCCGGGTCATTTGCGGGTTGGTGAACTGACCGTTATCGTATAATGAAACCGAGGTGTCGCTTACCCGCCGGATATCATGCTGACCGGTAAACCGGATCGAATCATTCGGGAAGGTGAACTGGTTCCGCTTGCCTCCCATTCGCCAGACAAAATTTCCGGTCGAACGGTCGATCTTGGTAATTTCATTGAAATGCCTCAGCGAAAGCAGGATATTTCCATCGAGATCCCTTTCCACCGCGTTGGCATGGGTCCAGTCGACTTTGTTCGGACTGAAAAGGTACACCGGGTCAACATCCCCGAACTGGTAATGATCATGTCCCTTCCACTCCCAGATCAGTTCTTTATTTTCATTGAATTCCTGGATCACGACGCCGAAAACCTGTGCATTCGTCCCTCCCGGCGTGTTATGATTGGGGCCAAACCAGTTATAGGATGAGAGGTTCATGTTTCGGGTCTCATCCCCGATCAGCAGGAAATGGTTGTCGGGAAGGATCTGAAGGTCATGCTGGTTTGTTTTAAAACCATTGGCACACCCGATGGAATCGACCACCGTAAAGGTGCTGTCCATGATAAAGTGCTTCTCCCGGTTGGTGTTGAAATAACTCATCTGGCCATTGGGCTGAAGTTTGAAATCGATGGTCACATTCGGATTCAGGCCTGATGGAAATATCCGGTAAAATACGATCCGGCCAAATTGGTCAAGTATCTGTTGTGCATGATCGTAAATGTACGGTGGTGAAGTGGTATAAGCAGTAAGGAAAAAATATCCCTGCGTGGTGGCTGAATCCTCGATGACCATGGAAAGCGGAGGAAAATTTTGAGAATTGCCCGGGAAAGGCATATTCCAGATAAAAAGAATCAGGAAAATGAGCCGGAAGTGATATTTCAGTGTTTGTGTCTTCATAACCGGAGATGTTGACTTTGTGGCAGGTAAAGATAATAAATTTATATTTTTCCCCTTTTACTAAATTAATATCTTTGTCAGGATCAAACATCCGAAACAATCCCGAAATCCAATGACTGATCCTCCGGCTTCTTTACAACCAGGTCTTCAGCCGAAACTCCTTAACGAATACGAAAAATTAACACCGCGTCATTATAAAATCCTGGCCATGAGCTGGGCCGGATGGGTGTTTGACTTTTATGACCTGATCCTTTTTACCTTCCTGCTGATACCCATCACGCAAGAGTATAATTTTACGAATATGGAGATGTCCGTTGTCCTTGGGGCAACACTGGCAGCAACAGCGATCGGAGGGGTGATCTTCGGGATCCTTTCCGACAGGTTCGGCCGCAGACCGGTTTTACAATGGACCATCCTGACCTATTCCATCGGAACATTTTTATCAGGACTGGCCGGCAGTTTCTGGATGCTGATGATATTCAGGATACTTACGGGCCTGGGAGTCGGTGGAGAATGGGGGACAGGGCAGACTTATATCGGCGAGACATTTCCTGCAAAGGTGCGTGGCCGCTATTGTGCCATGATGCAAACCGGCGCACCGCTGGGTATCGCCCTTGCATCCATCGTGGGTGGCCTGATCGCGCCGGCCATCGGCTGGCGGGCATGCTTTTTTGTTTCAATCCTGCCTGCCGTCCTGGTGCTGTTCATCAGAAGGCACCTGCCCGAATCCGATCTGTGGTTGCAGCGGAAATCAGCCATAAAATCGGGTCTGGCGACGGTCATGGAAAAGGGAAATAACGGTCTGCGCCAGTTTATGGAGCTCTTTTCACCATCCAACCGGAAATATTTCATCCTTGGACTGGTCCTGGCGATCTTTGACATGTCGGCATACTGGCTCACATACTCGTGGATGCCCGGCTACCTTCATTCAGAAAGGCATTTCACCCTTACCAAATCAGCCTTCTGGATCCTTGTCACCCAATCCGGGGGATTTCTCGGATACCTTATTTTCGGTTTTGTGGCCGATAAGCTGGGACGACGCCCCGCGTATAGTATCTATTCAGTGATCATGGCCCTTGGATTGGTCATGGTCACGATCTTCTGGGATTATATCGTGATATATCCCGTTATTATTCTTGCCTTTATGTTCATGGTCGGATTCGGGACGGGTATGTTTGGCGGGTTTGGTTCATTATTTTCTGAAGTTTTCCCGACTTCCATCCGCAGTACGGCCATGGGGTCCGCTTTCAATCTTGCACGGGGGATACAGTTTTTTACACCGGTCGTTATTTCCATCATCGCCGTTCGGTACGGCCTGGGCGGGGGGATCTCGCTGGCCGCCTTGTTTGCACTCCTTACCGGAGCCTGGATCTGGACCTTTCCTGAAACCAGGGGAAGAAAATTATATGCAGGGGATTGATGCCAGTCTCAGGATGAATAAACCATGACCGGCGGATCGCGGGACCATCCAAGGATGATCGTTCAATTGGCGTATTCGATGGCCCTGACCACGATCCTTTTCGGGATATTATGCTCGTATTCAGTCCTCTCTGTCCAATTACCCCGGTTATCAAATACATAGCTGAAGGTGTTGTGGTCAACCTGGTATTTATAGGATGATTTGAAGAAATCGTTGATGTTCTCTTCAATCATATTTCCATCCTGATCGTATTTATACGACATCATAGCCGTGTGACCGGACGCAGCGCGGGATATCCAGTCAATTCTGTTTCCCTGGTCGTCATATTTAAATTGATCGGTATAGCCGTCGGAAAATTTATATTCCAGCGGATTCCCCCGTTCATCCCGTTTTATGATGATCGTGAAAATGGTGCGTCCCATGAGGTCAAAAATGACCTCTTCCACAGGAATACCGCTGGAATCATTTTTATAGTTCATTTCGCACATCTCCCCTGACGGGTATTTCACCGATTTCAGGATAAAGGGTTTTCTTTCAATTTTTGGATCCGGATCAAACCGGATATATATGGATTCGATGTTATTATCATCGTAGCCGGGATCCCCGATGAACCTGCTGTTGATCGTGCTGTCGGAATAATATTCAATTGCCTCGATCATGTTTCCTTCAGGATTGAAGGCGACATACTGATCATGAAACAAAGAGTCGTTTAATTTTGGACCTTTTTTAATTTTACCAAAACGCTCATGAACTGAATAATAGGTCGCCCGGTACGACTTGACACGACCATTCAGCCGTTGTCCGAAAGCCGGATCTATGGTTAATGAAATCAGAATAAAAAGAATGATTTTACAAATTGTTCTCATGGTGCATGGCTACACCTTTTTCACCCCGACGGCGCTCATGCCCTTAAACCCGCGTTCGAGCTCGAAGGTGACCACATCGTTTTCATTTATTTCTTCAAGAGTATTGTTTACGTGTACGAAATATTTTTCCTGGGTATCGTGTTCTTTGATAAAACCAAAACCTTTTGAATGGTTGAAAAATTCCACCCGCCCCTTACGGATCGCGGGTATTTCTACTGCTTCCCTTTTCGGAACGCCTATTTCAATGCTTGATGCATCGATTTTTTTTCGGTTTGCCGGGTCAGGCGGCGTATCGCTGAGACGACCGTTTTCATCAACATAGGCGATCATATTCCCCGGGGAGCCGTCTCGTGCGTTTGCCCTCCGTTCGGCAAGCTTCTGCTGTTTGTCCAGACGTTTTTTTAATCGTTTTTTCTCCTGGTCTTTCTTGTTGAAAGTCTCTTGTGAACCCGCCATGCAATTTCCGGTTTAAGATGAAGTAAAAACTGTTCAATGTGAACGTTCATGCAAAGATAAGATAATAAATCAGAATATATTTTTGAGGATTTTTCAAAACTTAAAAACCACCGCAAAGACGCGAAGATGCAAAAGAAAACATTAGCGATTCTTTGTGTCTTAGCGTCTTAGCGGTATTAAAAGAGGTCCCCGACCGGGACAGTCTCTTGTTAAAAATGGATTATTCTGACAGACTGAAAACCTGTCACCCCCATTTTGCTATGGCTGCTCCGATAGATGGACCTGCTTTCGCAAGATCTTCGGGTCTCATGACCGGATAGAAGTCAACGTCGGCATTTAACCACAGAAAAAACGGTTCGGCAATGCCGGGCATTTCCGATGCATCGTTCATGTTTACAACGATATAAGCCCCCCTCTCTCCGCACATGGTTGTAAAATATGCGGCCTCTGCCTTTATTTCGGCAAGAAGGTCATTCATTTTATGTCCGAATTGCGGATCCTTTAGTGCTTCATTGCCTTTTTCTATCGGCATCCGAACCTTCATGATATATTTCATATTTGGTCTCCTTTTAATGTTTAAGTGTGATGAAAATTGATCTTGATTGCTGAGATAATAATTGCAAATCAGCACACAAATATAATCAAGAATTATACTAAATAAACATTAAAACAGATTTTTTTTATGGTAAAGTAGTTTGGCCTCATTCTCGGAGAGGTTCGCAAAGTTAATCGCAAAGTTTCGCAGAATTAAAGATTATTGACTATTCTTACAATACCGTATTTCAAAGAAACGATATTGAAAATGATAAGTAGTCCCAGTTTCTTATTGATCAACTTCAAATAGGTCAGCAACTGTACCTCAAGACCTATTCCTTTTAGCTCAAGGGAAAGAGCAACTTCATAAACCGGCTCCAATAAACCGGGGCCAAATGTTGAATGAACTTTAAACGTACCTCGGCGAATTAGATAGGAAATATTATTTTCATTCATTTCTGCGAAACTTTGCGATTAACTTTGCGAAACTCTGCGAGAAAAAGACAATTATCCTTTTCACTACATTAATCGGTTTGAACTGAAAAGGTAATACAAAAAATGACATTATTTTATCCCAAAACCAGCAGGATAACCGGCCTAAATTCGGGCAACTTGTTATTCGATGATAAATTTGCCCTGCCCGGCTGTCCCGTTTGAATCCTGCAACCGGAATAAGTATAGTCCGGGGGGAAAATCCTTGTGTTCATTAATTTTCACCTGGCCGGTCGTGATGTGGTATACCTTTTTGAAAATGACTCCCTTTGAATCGTAAACGGTCAGCGTATAATCCTTGTTCCCCGGGTCGGAGAACCGGATCGTTATCATGTTATCCGATGGATTCGGAAACACCGTAACAGGTTGATTTAATTCATGAGGATCGGTTGTTCCGGTTATCAGGCAGGTGATGCGGAACCTGATATGATAATCGATCATTGCATAAATGTCGTTGGGGATGTCCACCTCGATATGCAGGATCGTTTTTCCATCAAAATATTCAACAGCGTGAATGACCTTGTTGTAGGGCCCCGATGAGTCAATGACCGCGAAATACGTGACATCCCCGCAATAGGAAGGTAATTCGACAGGAGCGTATATCCTTGTATCTCCGAAGTGAAATTTATCCCAAACCGGCCAGAATCCATCGGGTTTCCTGAACGTCAGATCAATATCCATCGTGCCGGCATTGACGGAATCAACTACGGTTCTTACAATGTTTAATGAATTGGAATGGTTATCCTGGTATGGGTTGAACAGCGGGTCGCCGAAATAGATCCTGTTTGCTTTTCCTCCGAGCATATAACAGGCGCCGGACCAGTCGTCCGGATCAAAAGAACCTGTAGGCAATACATCGCATCCATATCCGAATGCTCCCTGGGTATACAGCCTGAGGTTGGGGCTGTTCCCAAGAAAGCCCATCACAACGCCGTCGTTCGACCGTTTGTGGATGTCACCGAGCGGTTCATGAAAAAGAAACGCGTTGTAAATATCTTCTCCCTGGTCATTGGCGTTGTTTGCTCCGCAGGGTGCGAAGTAACCGGTGATACCGGTCCTTAGGATCGACAATGCAAAACTGAAGTCGTCGCTCATGGTATAGAATTCCACGTAACCCTGGGTGTCGCCAAACGTAGCAGCAATATCTCCTTCAACCATAACGGTTTTAGGTTCACCGGAATGACAGGCTCCGTTAAAGGCGACAGCCGGGTAGAGATTGAGGGTGACCATATCATTACTGGTCAGGCCAGCCCGGGCATAAGCAGTGTCCTCGATCTTTAAGGGATCGTAATTCCATACCGGTGGATCCGGATTCGTGTTTCCTCCCTCGAAAAGCCAGAGCATATGCGGATCACCGTTGTGTCCTATATCCAGCATTTTATTGTTCTCCATGTAGCTGGTGTTCGAAAGAAAGAAGGTTCTTCCGATGCCGGAATCGTTGGTTTCCATCCAGATGCACGACGATGAAGGCGGATTGAGATAAGTCATAAATCCGCTTACCCCTGTATATACGAAGTTAAGTGAAGAAGCTGCATAACCTCCCGTCTTCAGGGGGTAATTCTGGATGTTCTGGGATTCTGCAAACAGGATGTTGTTCACAAAATCAAGCGCATCCTGTGCAGTTGCCCCGGTGATGAAACCATAAGAGAAGTCACTGAAGGGATCGCTGTCAAGTTGTGTGCTCATCATCAGGAACTCCCTGACAAAATTGATATGCAGTTCAATTGGTTTGAGCACCACCGCGACATATCTTGGAGAAAGATCGATCAGGGTGGGTACAAGCGAATTAATTGCCAGAGGGTCAAAAACGACGACCTGCGCGGACCGGTAATCCCGGAGTACCCTGACAGCCTGGTAAAATGGATCGGTGGTGTCGCTTACCGTGGTAAGGATGACATAGGTTGATGTTTGTGCATTCGAACCGGTGGATAAAAGTAACGGGCACAAGACAATAAAAATAGCAGTTACTTTTCTCATAATGTGTTTGTTAGTGGCTTGAATGACAAATATAGTAAATTTTGGTTATTTTTACACCATGATCCGGGTCAGGCCGGCATTAAAATGATCCATAGGATTTAATGATTAAGGTGGAGTGGCTTCCCGGGATAACCAGAAAAATTTAATTATGAACAAATACGACCTTAAATATGACTTTGATGATATCCTGATCAGTCCTGCCGTGAGCAGCAGCATTCACTCCAGGAAAACGGTCAGTGTCCTTGACAGTAATGGAATGCTTCCGTTATTCACAGCCCCCATGGATACGGTCATAGAACTGGACCACCGGAAGATATTTACAGACAACCACATCTACCCGGTTATTCCAAGAACCCAGACACAATCGTTCAATACTGGTGATTGCAGGCAGGTGAAAGATTGGGTCGCTTTGAGCCTGGATCAGTTCGAGAAGTTATTCTTTTCAGATCATCCGGTTCTGAATTCTGATCCGGTGCGTGTTTGCATTGATATTGCCAACGGGCACATGCAGCGGCTCCTGGATGTGGTTGTCAAAGCCCGAAAAAGATACAGCGATTCATTGGTCCTGATGGTGGGTAATGTGGCGAACCCGCTTACATTTATTGAGCTATCCAGGGCAGGGGCAGATTACGTGAGGGTTGGCGTTGGAAATGGATCGGGTTGCAGCACCTCCGTCCATACCGGTATCGGATACCCGCTTGCGTCCCTGATCCATGAAATAAATAAAGAAAAGGAAAATCATGATATCAAGTATGCCAAAGTCGTCGCAGACGGCGGGATAAAAAAATATGCCGATATCATTAAAGTCCTCGCCCTTGGGGCTGATTACGCGATGTGCGGGGGCATATTCAATAAAGCGCTGGAATCGGCCGGCAATACCTTCGCTGCCAATAAAAAGTTTGAGGGATACACGGTTCCGGGCGACCAGGTTGATCAATACAGCGATGAGGTAAAAACAGCGTTTAAAATGGGATCGTTGTTTTATAAGAAATTCCGGGGCATGAGCACCAAAGAGGTTCAGGCACATCTGGGAAACGAGTTGCGATCGTCGGAAGGCGTTACCAGGATGATCCAGGTTGAATATACTGTTTCCGGCTGGGTGGATAATTTTAAGGATTATCTTTCTTCTGCCATGTCCTATACCAACAGTAAAGACCTTGCAGGATTCATCGGTAAACCTGACTGGAATCTGATCACGCAAAACAGTCTGAACAGGTTCAATAAATAATTTAATTTATAATGACCTCTCCCCCTGCCCCTCCCCTTGAAGGGGAGGGGTGACGGGATGCAGGTCATTTGGGTTAATTCCTCATTTGCGACGGGATCAGCGAGCAAAATGGCAAATATCGGGGGGATCGAAAAATCCTCACGGCTTGAAGCGAGATTATCCAATACGCATTGCAAAAGTCGATTTAATTTGTAATTTAGTGCAAAAATTTTTCAATGAAAATTGCTGTTTTTGGCGCAAGTGGTAAAACAGGGATCCTCGTCGTTTATCAGGCGCTCAATCAAGGTCATACGGTCACTGCTTTTGCCCGCCAACCATCGAAAGTCACCATTCAGCATAAAAATCTGCGCATTATCCAGGGCGATGTACTGGATCCCATACCGGTCAGGTTGGCAGTTGAAGGCCAGGATGCCGTGATTTGCACGATCGGGGTGGATAAAAACAAACCAAATACGATAGTGTCCGAAGGAACCCGGAATATTCTCAACGCGATGGAGTCAACAGGCGTTAAGCGGTTTATCTGCATGTCTTCTGCCGGGATCCTTGGCTATGACGGTGGTTTCTGGTTTGGAAAGATCATCATGCCGCTGTTCCTGAAGCATGTTTTTGAAGATAAAAAACGTCAGGTGAATGTGATCACCGAAAGCAGTGCCGATTGGGTGATCCTTCGCCCGACCGCCCTCACCGATGCGCCGAAAACAAATACTTACAAAATAAATCCCGGCCTCGCCACTTCACGAAGTGTTCCCCGGGCAGATGTGGCGGATTTTATGTTGAAACTGGTGACGGATAAAAAATATGATGGTACGATGCCGGCCATATCTAGTTTTTAAGTTATTCACGATCAGAACATGTTGCAACAGAACATCTTCGGGGGTAGAATCTATTCTCAGAAATTAGCCAACTTTAGTATTGATGATACAGTTGATCTGGCCGTTAAAAAAGAGATCATTGCAAAATATGTCAAGGCACTTGAAAGCGGTAAAATAGAGCGAACCAAAGAAGAGGCCATTCAGGCTGACTTCATGAACAAATTCTTTGGCGATATCCTCGGCTATGACTATAATGACCCGACTTCCTGGAATCTCGAAAAAGAATACAAGGCAATTACTGATGGTACCAAAGCCGATGGAGCCTTAGGATTTTTTACAATACATGAGAAAACCGTAGCTTCCGATGTTCGGGCCGTTATCGAATTAAAAGACGCGCTTACCGAGCTCGATAAACCACAAAATCGTGTAAATGACAAACGTACGCCTGTTGAACAGGCTTTTAGCTACTCATCAAAAGTCGGAGGTCGTTGCAAATGGGTGATCGTATCAAATTTCAGGGAGATAAGACTTTATCATGCTTCAGATCAAAGCAGATATGAGAATTTTATTTTACATCAGCTATCAGATCCGGAGAACCTGAAGCGCTTCTTCTTTTTATTGCACAAGGAACGATTAATATCACGGCAACCGGAATCGGAAATTGATATACTTTACCGTGAAAAACAGGAACACGAGAAAAAAATCACCAAAGAATTTTATACTGAATATAAAATTCTTCGAATAGAGTTGTTTGAACATATAAAGTTAAACAATCCCGGAAAGGATGAGCTGACAGTATTGACAAAAACCCAAAAACTGCTCGATCGGTTTATCTTCGTTTGCTTTTGTGAGAATGCTTCCCTGCTTCCCGCCGGTACATTAAAGAAAACCAAAGATACGCTCCGGAATTCATTCGATTTTGAGAAGAACAAGTTGTGGCGTCAGTTAAAAGGTCTCTTTCATAGCATTGATTCAGGAAATCCACCCATGGATATCAATAAATTTAATGGTGGACTTTTCAGAAAGGATGATGAACTGGATAATTTTACCATCAGTGATGATATTCTTTTAAAGCTTATCAATTTGTCTGAAAATGACTTTAGCAGTGATCTGAATGTCAATATTCTGGGTCATATTTTCGAACAATCGATTTCTGATATTGAAGTAATCAAAGCCCTGATCGGCAACGGAGAATCTTTAGCTGATGAAGTTAAACAAGATGTCCGTAAGAACGGTAAAAGAAAAAAAGAAGGTATTTTTTATACACCCGAATATATTACCAGGAGCATTGTAAATGAGGCTGTTGGTGGTTGGCTGAATGATCGGAAAAACGAACTTGGCTTTTTCGATCTTCCCGGGCTGACAACGACAGACTTTGCATCTGTACAAACAGTCAGGCGAAAAAGTAAGGAAACAGGCAAGTTTTACCTGACCCTGACGTTTAACCAAAATATTGAAAAACATATTCACTTTTGGGAATCTTACAAAGAGAAGTTACTGCATATCAAAGTGCTCGATCCGGCTTGTGGATCTGGCGCATTTCTTAATCAAGCCTTTGACTTTTTATTTGCAGAAGGGAATAAAGTCAACGATGAATTGAGTCTTTTACGATCAGGGCAACGGGAAATTTTCGAACTTGATCGTCACATATTAACGAACAATCTATATGGCGTAGATATCAATCATGAATCGGTGGAAATCACCAAACTCTCCTTATGGCTAAAGACTGCCAATAAAGGCAAAGAATTGACAGAATTGGATGAAAACATTAAATGCGGCAATTCTCTGATTGATGACCCGGCAATTGCACATGAACGTAGTTTTGATTGGTTCACTGAATTTCCTGACGTTTTCCCTGGTCACCGCAAACCTCATCATGTTCAAAAACATGAAAACAATGACTTTGCTGAAGAACCAGGTTATAATTATAAAAATCCTGACAGTAAAGGGTTCATAAAACATGGATTTGATGTCATTATAGGCAATCCGCCATGGGGTGCACAACTTGATCCCGTTTCATCAAACTGGTTACTTAACAAGTATCCGGTAATCCCGGGAAAAATTAAAGATACGTACCTTTTTTTCTCTCTATTGGCATTGAGTCTGCTTAAAAAAAAAGGTTATCTTGGAATTATTATCCCGAACACCTGGCTATTAATAAACAATGCCAGGGCTTTCAGGGAACTTTTACTTCAATATAATATCAAAACAATCATCGATCATGGCGATCATGTTTTTGCCGATGCTATTGTTGAATGCACCACGTTGATATTGAATAAATCAACAGATATCAGTGATGATTGTGTGATCTTCCGGATAAAAAACGGCATTCAATTATTCGCGAGGAAAATAGATAAAAATCTTTGGCTTAGGGATGATTTATCCAGAATTGTTCTGGACATTGATAAGCATTCTCAGGATATTATCCAAAGAATTGAAAAAAACTCCGAACCATTTCACGCGAATAATGAGATTATTTTCGGGATTAAACCCTACCAGGTCGGATATGGTATTCCTGCCCAGACCAAAGAAGATGTTACAAACAGGATATATCACAGTAAGGTAAAAAAAGATGCCCAATGGTTTCCTCTCGTGACCGGTACAGATGTAACAAGATATCATCTTCAGTTTAATCATGATGCCTACATCAAATATGGTAAATGGCTCATGTATCCGTCCAATGGAAAAAAAATAAAGGAGCCGAAAATATTGGTGAGACAAACAAGTTCAGATATCAAGGCAGCCTATGATGAGAATTCATTTTACCCGCAGAATTCAGTTTTTATTATTACCTCGAACAAATATCATTTAAAATATTTACTGGCGCTCTTGAATTCAAGGCTGTTGAATTTTATCTATAAGCAGAAATGTCCTCAGGAAGGGAAAATTTTTGCTGAGGTTAAACCCAGTGTTATTAAATCATTACCCATCGCTGCTATAAATTTGGATCAACAGATGCCATTCGTTCATCTGGCCGATATTATGCTTGCAAAAAACAAGGAACTGTCTGAACATAAATTCAATTTCATTTTACTCATACAAAGTCACTGGCCGGGAATAAAACGCTCGACCAAACTTTCAGAGTGGCCTTCGCTTTCCTTTGATAATTTCATCAGGGAACTTGAAAAGCAAAAAATAATGATGGCCTTACAGGAGCAGTCACAATGGTTGAATTTTTTTAATGATCAAAAAAGTAAAATAGAAACCTTACAATCAGAAATTTTACGAACTGATATTGAGATTAATAATAAGGTTTATGATCTTTATCAAGTGAACGAAGAAGAAAGAAGTATTTTTAAACAGGATTTCAAAGAAAAATTATTATAATTTTAAGGTCAATTGCAAACAAGTAAATGCCCCTGTTATGGACTTGAAATTCAAAAACCAATTCATCGAAAAATGGGTAAAATACTTTGCGGGAAGCGAGTTGCCCATCACTTTTTTCTATGCGGACGATCCGGGCGATGTGGCCAGGGCGAACCTTCCGAACGGTCACAGTTGCATCGTATGCGAACTGGCCCTGGTACGCAAGGGCCATCCGCTTGCCTGGAATGTACATTCGCTTGGCTGTGAAGGGGCCAGGCGGTATCTTGGATACACAGATAAGATGAGGCCGGATTTTGAGTACTTCCTTTCTAACGGGATCCCGGGCAAACTTGAAGGGGAACGATATCTTCAAACACCGGAGATGGTGATGGAGATCATGGCGAACACGTGCTGTGTCCCCGCGAAAGGTCGGTACATTATTTTTAAACGGTTCGATCAGTTGACCCCGTTTGATGAGCCGGCAGCCGTGATCTTTTTTGCCAAAGCCGATGTTCTTGCCGGACTATTCACGTTAGCCAATTTTGACCAGCCCGATGGAAACGGGGTAATTGCACCATTCGGTTCGGGATGCGGAAACATCGTTCATCAGTCGCTGATACAGGCAGAACTTGAGAATCCGAAAGCCATCCTGGGAATGTTTGATGCATCGGCCCGGCGATGCGTTCCAAAAGATACCCTGTCATTTGCCATACCCGTGAAGAAGTTTATAACCATGGTAAAAAACATGGATGAGAGCTTCCTGACCACGGGTACCTGGGAAGAGGTCAGACAGAGGTTATGACATTTGATCGCAAAGATCGTACAACTGATTGGTCGCGGTATGATCCCCGGAAAACTGGCATTCATACGGCTTAAGGTGTTCATAATATTTTCCGGTGATCCCTTTGACTTCATCGGAGGTGGAAAGGAATAATGGCGTTGCCGCACCCTGTCGCGGTGATTCAGACCCGCCAAAACCAAAAGCATTGCTGAGTTTTGAATTGACATCACCCGGATGACAAGCATTTACCGTGATCCCTTTTGGCTTCAGCCGTTCAGCGAAAGCGACCGAAAGCATGCGATCGGCCTGCTTTGCCTGCCGGTAAGCCGTATCATTTTCATAAACCCTTGATTTAAATTCAGGATCGGCGAGGTTCATCCCGCCTGCCCAATAGCTGGCTACATTTACAATACGTGCATCTTCCGTGCCCTCCATAAAAGGGTGAAAATACCGGATCATCCAAAAATATCCCAACACATTGGTCGCCCACTGAGCTTCAATCCCCTCGGGGGTCACTGTTCGCCGGCACGGGGCCGTTGCGGCATTGTTGACCAGCAGTTGTAACGGCTGCTTCCACCGCTTGCTGAATTCCATGATTTCTTTTTGCCTTCCCAGGTCCACGATTTCAAAAAAGATCTCTGGATTTGAGGTGCGTTTTATGATGGCAGCGCTTGCTTTTTCAAGCTGTGTTCCGTCACGGCCTGCCAGGGTAACCCGATAACCTTTGATGGCCAGGCCCTCCGCGATGGCTTTTCCAATGGCGCCATAGGCTCCGGTGACAATGGCGTTTTTTTGAAGGTTATGCATATGTTTAGTTTTTCGTCAAAGTTACAGACAACTTTTCTGAAATCTGAGTATCTTTAACTATAGATTCGAAAAATTACAAAAATGAAAAACTTTTTCCTTTTTATGGGTCTTATCGGATGGTCGATGATGATGCAATCCCAACCGTCATCTTTCTCCCCCAGGGGCATAGGAGGTGGCGGGGCCCTGTTTTTCCCGACCATCAACCCGGCGAACGACAATGAATTCTATATCAGTTGCGATATGAGCGAATTATTCCATTCGACTGATTTTGGTCTGACATACAGCCAGGTCCCTTTCACAAAACTCCAGGTTTTTAACACTTCCACCTGGGAATTCACCATGAATCCTGCTGTTGTGTACTCCATTCACAACGATGGAAACCAGGGCTATCCGGTAAAGACCATCAACGAAGGAAATACCTGGACCATGCTGCCCGGCTACGATCCCGATCTGGGCCAGGTATCTGTTATCCGGGCAAATTATAACAATCCGGATCAGTTCATCATGAGCTACTATGGCGATTTGGTCATCTCAAACAATGGCGGAACGACCTGTACATTGATCAGACATGCTACTAATATGGGAGCCGGAATCATAATGGGCGGGGTGGTCTTTGACGGAAACAATATTTATGTCGGGACCAATGAAGGGATCTATTATTCAGAAAACGCCGGAAGTTCATTCTCATCATTACTCATGACAGGGATTCCGGCCGGCCAGGTGATCTGGAACTTTGTCGGAGCAAGGGAGGGGAGTACCCTGCGATTTTACTGCATTACCAGCAACATAAGCGATACTTATAACGGGGTTATGCCATGGGATTATTACAATTTTGCAAAAGGTGTCTTTTCCATGGATAATGCTTCCGGCACATGGGTTCCGGTGATGACCGGCATTGATTTTACAAATGATTTCATTATGTATGCAGGGATGACGAATGGGGATATCAATACCGTTTATCTGGCCGGAAATGATAATGAGTCAGGATTCCCGCTGGTTTATAAAACTACCGACGCCGGGACGAACTGGTTAAAGGTGTTCAAAACCACCGGCAACCAAAATATCGCAACAGGATGGTGTAGGTATGAAGGCGATAAAAACTGGAGCTGGGGGTTTACTGGATCTCGCCCAACTCTGTCTTCGGTGCATTTTCCGACAACGGGGGCGTTCGAAGCGAAACCGTTAACTGGAAAAGCGGCGTTTACCTTGTACGGATATCAGGCAAAGCGGTAAAGGCAATCAAATTATGATGCCGGCCAGGATTCCATTGCATTGACATTCCTTCGATAATTTTGTATCTTGCGCACATAAATCCCAACACGACCTGTACATGATAACTGCCGTTCAGAATCCTGTTAGCCATGTTGGGAAACTGTATTTAATCACTGCTTCCTTAAAATTTAACACCATCCCGAGATATGAAATTCAAACGACATACGATATTCCTGATCTCATCATTCCTATTGGCAACCCTGTTGGTATATGGTGCAGGCCAGAGTGAAGAGACAGATAAGATAAACACACAGAAAATCCTTGTTCAGTTAGACTCGATCAGGCAAATTCTTCAACCAGATCCTGAGATACCCAAACCAAAAGCAGACTATCTGGTATACCCAAAAGTTGTTGGCTACGGCGCCCTGCTTAAAACACGACCGGCAAACTTTGCCGTTTTTAACGACTATATATATCTTAAAATCGACAGCATAGCTGCGTTGTTGGCCCTTACTGATTCCATTACCGGGAATAAAAAGGACACGATGGGCGATCTGATCCTTTACATCAATGGAAATGCCATGCGCGATCTCGTGCTGGTGAACATTGACAAGAAGAAGCAGACGCTCGTTTTCCAATTAGACCGCCATTCAAAATATTTGATGAAATTCTACCCGGAATTCTCCTACCTGTGGTCGAAGCTGCCGGTATTTGTCACCGCCGGCTTTAAAAACGGTATGATGCTACCGGTTGATCCTGCTTTGGGACCGTTATTCCTTGCATATGTAAGTAGCTGGTCCATTGTGGTTTCCCTTCTGTTTATCCTGACAATCATCGTGATCTTTATTGTACTTGCGGCGAAAACGAACCTGATCAGGATCGGCGACGACCGCAGTCCATTCAGCCTGGCGCTTACCCAGCTCTCATTCTGGTCAATTGTAATCGCCTCTTCATTCCTTTATATATGGATTGTCACGGATGAACTTCCTCCCATGACCGGATCGACGTTGATCCTGCTATCCGTAAGCGCTCTCACTACTGCAGGTTCCCGGCTTGTGGATATCCGGGCGGATTCCGGCAGGAAGAGCAAACCGCGGTCGGACAGTTTTCTGGAAGATATCCTGAAAGATGAACTTGGCTACAGTGTTCACCGGGCCCAGATGTTCATGTGGACCGTGATCCTGGGAGTGATCTTTGTTTCGAGTGTCATCCGGTTTCAGCAGATCCCCCAGCTCGATGAAAGCCTGCTTGGACTTATGGGGATCAGTTCCGGTGCCTATGTCGGTTTAAAGACCATGGAAAATAAAAACGAGGGCAAATCAAAGGCTGAATAAGAAATCAGGCATTCTCCACCTCCTGTTGGATCAGCAGCCGGGTGCTCCTTACAATCCCCTCCTTATCGAAACCGCACTCATGGTGAAGTTCTGCTACAGAACCTTGTTCGATAAACTGGTCGGGTATCCCAAGGCGATGAACCCTGGAGGAATAATTATGATCGGCCATAAATTCCAGAACGGCTGAACCCATACCGCCCATCACCGATCCATCTTCGACCGTGATGACGCATGCAAATTTTCTGAAAACTTCATGTAATAGCTCTTCATCAAGTGGTTTCAGGAAACGAAGGTCGTAATGAGCGGCCGAGACTCCTTCTTTTTCAAGCTCTGCGCAGGCATCAATGGCATAATTACCCACGTGGCCAAGAGTGATGATGGCGGCATCATTCCCGCTTCGGATCATCCGCCCCCTGCCGACTTCGACAGGGATCATCTGCGTTTTCCATTTTGTCATGACTCCACGGCCCTTAGGATAACGGATGGCAAACGGGCCCATATCCTTTAACTGTGCGGTGTACATCATATTGCGGAGTTCCGCTTCATTCATGGGCGAAGCCACGATTAGATTCGGGATGCATCGCAGATAAGCAAGGTCAAACGCCCCATGATGGGTCGCTCCGTCTTCTCCCACCAGTCCACCGCGGTCGAGGCAGAACACAACATTCAGTTTCTGAAGTGCAACATCATGTATAACCTGGTCATAACCACGCTGCATAAAAGTGGAGTAGATATTACAGAACGGAATGAAACCCGATGCTGCCATCCCGGCGCTGAAGGTAACCGCATGTTGTTCGGCAATACCCACGTCGAAAGTACGGTGAGGCATTTTAGCCATCATCAGGTTGAGCGAACAACCGGTTGACATGGCCGGGGTAATTCCGACAATTTTCGGATTTTCCTCAGCAAGTTCAATGATGGTTCGCCCGAAAACCGTCTGGTATTTTGGAGCAAGTCCCAGGCATTTATCCTCCTTGATCGTACCGGTAGTTTTGTCGAATATCCCGGGGGCATGATAAATGGTCTGGTCCTTCTCGGCTTTTTCGAATCCTTTGCCCTTGACCGTGTGAACATGCAGCAATTTCGGACCTTTGATGTCGCTCATGTCTTTCAGTAACTTCGCCATTCTGATCACATCATTGCCATCCACCGGACCAAAATACCTGAAGTTAAAGGCTTCAAAAAGGTTGCCGCTTTTGAGCAGGGTCGTCTTCACCGCGTTTCCCAACTGCTTGACAATAGCCCTGGAATTTTTGCCATATTTAGTCCCGCCACCCATCGCGAGCCAGATCTTATCGCGGATCTTGTTATAGGTTCGTGATGTGACAATATCGGCCAGGTAGTCTTTGATCGCACCCACATTTTTATCAATGGCGATCTGGTTATCATTGAGAATCACCAGGAGATTGGCATTCGATACGCCGGCATTGTTGAGCGCTTCCATGGCCATTCCTCCGGTCATGGCGCCATCGCCGATCACTGCAATATGATGACGGTCGGTTTGTCCGCTTAGTTTTGCGGCGACGGCCATTCCAAGGGCAGCGGAAACAGATGTGGAGGAGTGCCCAACACCAAATGCATCATAATCACTTTCCGACATCTTCGGGAATCCGCTGATACCTTTGTAGGTGCGAATGGTCTCAAATCGTTCTTTCCTTCCGGTAAGGATCTTGTGCGCGTACGCCTGATGTCCTACATCCCAGATAATCTTGTCGAATGGTGCATGGTACACATAATGCAGTGCAACGGCCAGTTCAACTGCCCCAAGGCTTGCCCCGAGATGGCCGGGATTTACAGCCATCACTTCAATGATGAACTGACGGATCTCATCACACAACTCCGGAAGCTCATCTAACTTAAGTTTCCTGAGATCTGACGGGAGATTTATTCCGGATAATAAACGCAATGCAAGCGGGGTCATCTTCCTTGTTTTACAGTAATCCAAGTTCAAGAAGGGCAGATTCTGAAAGCATGTCCTTGTCCCAGGGTGGTTCAAAAGTGAGTTCGACCTTTACAGCTCCCACATCTTTCACCATTTTTACTGCCTCCTGCACCTGCACCGGCATATCTTCGGCAACCGGGCAGTTAGGCGAAGTTAAGGTCATCAGGATATAGACATCCTTTGTTTCCTCATTGATCTGCAGGTTGTAAATCAGTCCCAGGTCATAAATATTTACCGGGATCTCCGGGTCAAATATCGTCCTGAGTACAGCGATGATCTTTTCTTCAAAGGGGCTATATCGAATTTGTTTGCTGGGTACCACTGCAATATTTTTTGCAAAGATAAGGTTATTCCTGCAAAAGAATGATCGTTGCCACACAATTGAATAACCGGTGCGGAGAAATTAATTGTTCAGGGTGATCGGACTGTTTACGTCACAAATGGGAGGACAGGGGCTCAGACTCTGGGAATCGGTATTGAAGATCGTGTTTTTAACGGCGTCCTTGCCGGTATTGTCGATGCCAACTACAATTCCGATTTTCCTGGAATTATTGTCCTTTCCCATATAGATCCTGAACCCCGTCAGGGTCGTGCTTTCTTTGGCAAGGCTGTTCATGGCGTCCAGTTGGGTCTTATCAATGGTAAATCCTTTAACAACCTGGTTTAGCGGAGCCGCATCCTTTTGAAAATTTTTGAAATAACCGATTGCTTCTGTCAGTGTGATCGGAACAATCCCGCCCCCCGGAACGACAGGAGTTCCCGGATCATAGGTAAATGAAAGTAATGCAACCATCGAAGCTCCTGCAACGATGCCTGAAAAAAATCCTGTGGTGGTGAAGAAAATATTATTTGCTTTCATGTTATTTTTATTTAGAATGATATTAAATAATGATTAATTTTGCTCAAAGATAAATGTTTATGATCATCTGACATATATTTTTTTATGATTATGATGACAAACGATCACGAGGGTTTGAGTTGCCGGAATATTACAGGCGGACCGGCAGGAAAGGCCAATCTTTTTTTCATTCTTCTGCTTGTATTTCCGGCAGGGGGATTAACCGCCCAGATCGATCCGGCGGTTCATACCGGAAAAATGCTGGATGAATACAGATCAACGGGCAATGACAGTCTGAAAATCGAAAAACTCCGTGAACTTGCCTTCTTTTACTGCGATTATCTGGATGAAAATAACGTTGCAGACAGTATTGGTGAAATTGCCATACAAATCGCGGAGAAAAGCCACCGGCCTGAATTGCTTTTCCTCGCGTATTGCGGGTATGTTGAATCCAACGACCTGCATGAATTTTATCAAAAAGCCCTGGATTATGCCTTAAAGGCGGAGCAGATCTCCTTTATTGGCAAGACTTCATCGGACATATTCCGAAATTATAAAGATATCGTTTCAGTTTATATCTCAGGGTATGAATTCGACAAGGCGCTTGAGTACAGTTATAAACTATTGTCGCTTGCCGGTGCATATGACAACAGCGCAATGAAAACTGAAAGTTACCTGTGCATCGGGCAATGTCTTGAAGGAAAAAATCAAAAAATAGAGGCCTTCCGGAATTATCTGAATGCAGTAAGCCTGGCAGACAGGACAAGGAATTCCAGGTTACAGCGTGAATGCTATTCCCGGTTATCGAACTTCTACAATTTTAACAAGTTATATAATAAAGCAACCCATTATAAACTGCTGGAACGCGAGCTGGTTAAAAACGACCCTCCCGTCGATTCTGCAGCCCTCATGTGGATCGAGTATGATTTGCAGGTGATCGACATCAATTCTGACCACAACAAGTTGTATGAAAGCAATATGAATTCCATCCTCCATTTTGCTTCACGCAACCAACACAAACGGATGCTGAGTTATGAGATTGCATTGATACGCACGCACTATATCGAAGCGAATGAAATCGGGAAGCTCCATGAACTTTATTACGAAAAGTACCCGATGGAAATGACCAGGCTTATCTCCGAAAACCCGGGATTGTATTACAGGCTTAAGGCTTTTTTTTGTGAATACGAACATAAGCCTGATTCAGCCCTGTTTTATTTCAACAAAGCAGAGAAAATACTGACGTCTGACCAAAATAAAATCCTGCAATCGAACTTTTATAACAGGTTTGGACAGTTCCTGGCCCGGCATGGCTATCAAAAAAGAGCCATTGCAAGTTTTTCAAAATCACTCGAACTCGCCAGAACGGTATTTTATATTGACTACATGCTTGGTGCCGTCAAACAGCTTGAGTCACTCTATGCCCGCGGAGGGGATTATAAAAATGCATTCAACTATTCGGTATTGAACAAGATCCTGAACGACAGCATCAATAATAATTCGAAAAAAGAGCAGTTGCTGGTCATTGAAATTGACCATGAAACCCGCCAGCGGGAACTTTTTGCTGAACAGGAAAAGCAAGAGACCATCAAAAGGCATTACCTGCAATACTCGGCTATGACCATTGGTATTTTCTCGGTATTTATCATCCTGATCATGCTTGGGAGCATGAAGGTCCCTGAGTGGATCATCAGGATGCTTGGCTTTTTTTCCTTTATCTTTCTCTTTGAGTTCATCGTTTTACTGGCCGATAATAAAATTCATGATATTACTCACGGTGAACCATGGAAAGTGCTTCTCATCAAGATCGGCCTGATCGCTTTCCTCCTGCCGCTCCATCATACGATCGAAAAAAGGGTCATTGCCTATTTACTGAACCATAAGTTGCTTGATATTTCGAAGTATTCGGTGGTTTTGAGAATAAGGGAACAAGTAGACAGGTGGACAAGCGGACGGGCGGACAGGCGGACAAGTGGACAAGTGAACAGGCGGACAAGCGGACAGGCGGACAAGTGAACGGGTAAACGGGTAAACAGGTGAACGGGTTATTTACTTTGGAATTCTGAGATGCAGGATCATAAAATAAATATTCATCTAAATTAACAAGCAATGAAAACAAAAATTGGAATTATTGGTTCAGGCGTGGTTGCCCAGGTCCTGGGCAGCGGGTTTCTGAAATATGGATACGAGGTAATGTTAGGAACGCGAGACGTTGCAAAACTTACTGAATGGCGTAAGACAAATGAGGCGGGGATCGGGAGTTTCAAGGATGCCGCTGCATACGGTGAAATCATCGTGTTGGCTGTAAAAGGAGATGCAGCAGAATCCGCCTTAAAATCAGCAGGTGCGTCCAATCTTAAGGGGAAAATAGTGATCGACACTACCAATCCCATCGCGAATGCTGCACCTGATAACGGAGTGCTTCATTTTTATACCACCCTCGGTGATTCCCAGTTGGAAAGGCTGCAATCGGCATTCCCGGATGCCCGTTTTGTGAAAGCCTTTAACAGTGCTGGGAATGTCTTCATGGTCGACCCCGATTTCGGCGGGATCAAGCCCTCCATGTTCATTTGTGGAAACGATACTGAAGCAAAAAAGCAGGTGACCGGAATTCTTACCCGGTTTGGGTGGGAAACCGAAGACATGGGTATGGCCGAAGCAGCACGGGCAATCGAACCACTTTGTATCTTATGGTGTATCCCGGGATTTATCAGGAATGAATGGATGCACGCTTTCAAATTGCTGAAAAAGTAAGTAAAGCCATTGTATTATGACATCAACAGAGATATTGGAAAAACTTCAATTGCTTGGCAGCGAACAAACGAAGAAGATCCTGATGAATCACGGGGCGAAGGAACCTGTTTTTGGAGTGAAGATCGAGGATCTGAAAAAAATTTATAAAACCGAAAGGGGGAACAATTCGCTTGCCAAGCAACTATTCGGAACAGGCAACTATGATGCCATGTACCTGGCCGGTCTGATCGCCGACGGGGCAAAAATGACCACGGAAGAGATCAGGGGATGGGCTGATACGGCTTATGGTTCAGGCATCGGTGAATACATCGTTCCCTGGGTTTCTTCGGAAAACAAGGAAGGTTACGCACTGGCCAGGAGGTGGATCGATTCAGAGGTTGACAACATCGCTGCCACGGGATGGGCAACCTTTTCAAACATCCTTTCAGTGTGGCCCGATGAGAAACTGGATAAACAGGATCTGAAATTGCTGCTTGCAAGGGTCAGACGTGATATTCACCATTCACCCAACCGTGTACGGTATACGATGAACGGATTTGTTATTGCCGTGGGTTGTTATGTACCTGACCTTAAAGAGGAGAGTCTGTCCATTGCCAGGCAGATCGGACAGGTTGTCGTGGATATGAATGGTACAGCATGTAAAGTGCCGGCAGCTGCTGACTACATCGTTAAAGTCGAAATTATGGGGCGTACCGGACAGAAGCGAAAAACAGCCAAATGCTGAAGAGGACTATTTTTTAGCCTTTTTTTCCTTCTTTTCCAGCCTTTTTTCTTTCAGCGATTTTGTGGGCTCTTTCTTGACCTCTTTTTTTTGATCTTTTCCTTTTGACATAGTTTCAGGTGTAAAGGTTATTTAATTTGGATTACTGGTTGTTAAAACGGCATATCGTCTCCTGAAGGCATTTCGTAGTAACCGGGAAGCGGTTCCTGTTCAGAAGGAATAGATTGCCCGGTACTCTTTTTCGCGATCTTCCATGCCTTTGCTTCCGTATACCACCGGTTATTGAATTCCCGGCTTTCAAGGTCGAAGGATACTTCGGCCTCATCGCCTTCACTCAGTTTAAACTGATCGATTTTATCTCCCCAGAGAGAAAAACAGATTTTCCGTGGTATCTGGGCAGTAGTTTCAATAATAAATTCCTGCTTTTTCCAGATCCCATTCTTTCCTTCTCCCGACTGAAGGGGTAGTATTTTGATGACTTTTCCGATTATTTCCATGGTTACCAGGTACTTTGAAAACTAAAATGAGGTTGAATTTTGTTGAACTAAATTAAAACATTTTAACATACAAAATCCGGTTGTTGATAATTTTGGATCGGCACTTTTTAAATGGTTTATTGCTACATTTACTGATCAAAACAGAGAATTATGAAGTGGTTCTGTTTCATTTTTTCATTTTTTGCTTTGTACCTGCTTTCTGGATGTCTGAAAAACAAAATCGCCGCGACTGGTAAAGAGAAAACCAACACCTGCTACGATAGCGAATTCCCATCAAAAAATGCCCCGGAAGAGCTTGGGATGATCACCCGTTCAGTCAGGAAGGTCTACTGTGTGTCGTCCTATACGACCTACCAGTTTAAAAGAGAGGCTAAGATCACCGGATATCATCTTTTTAAGGGAATTTATAAGAATGCTGCCTGGGGCGTGATCACAACAAACGAAACAGTTTTCGGAACAGCAACCATTATCGGGGCGGCCAATTCAAAGATTGCCTTGCTTACCTGTGCACACATTGTTAATTCTCCCGACACGCTGATCAGTTATTTTGAACCAATCGATGACGATCCTACCCGGTATATTCAGAGTTTTTCGATCAAAGACAAACAGGAGAACTGGGTAAAGGAACTCTCTTTATGTGGTCCTTTCACCATTCTTGCAACCGATGATCAAAACGATGTCGCTATCCTGGGAAAAAATTGCGAAAGCCTTACCGATACGGTCATCCCGTTCCATTATCCTTCAGGACAGGCTACGGATCTTGCCTGGGGCAGCTTTGTATACATATTTGGTTATCCGATGGGGAACCAGGTGATTACCAAAGGGATCGTAAGTCTTGCCACAAACCGGACCATGGGTGATTTTACTGTCGACGCCCTGTTGAACAAGGGATACAGTGGCGGGATCATTCTTGCCGTTCGGCACGGGGTACCGAATTTTGAGCTGGTGGGAATGGTCAAAACGGTGAATTCAGTACAGGAGGAAATTCTCAGACCGGTATCAGGACAACCTCCTGCCACGGAATGGCTGCCCTATAGAGGGGACATTTATACCGGGAAGATCGATAACATCCAATATGGCCTGAATACGGTGGTTCCTATTGAAACCATCCGTGGTTTTTATAAAAAAAACCGCCCGGAATTGATTCGCGAAGGTTATAACCTCGACGAATTTTTCAACTACAAACAACCATAACGCATGTTGTATGTCGCCACTAGGTGGCAGAATTGATAAGCGGGCATTAGAACGGCAAAGCCAGATACTGGGGAAAAGTACGAAGTATAAAGTACAAAGTACAAACGAAAGTGGGAAGTACAAAGTTCGAAGGTCGAACAACGGCTGGCTAATCCCAAACTTTGTACTTCGTCATTCGTACATCGTACTTCGCGTTGTACCGCAATAAATGTCAGAAGTCAGAAAAGATATCGTCCCTACGGGACTATTCAAGTTTCCGCCCGCCCCCTAAGTCCCCTGGTCCCGTGATCCCCTGGTCCCCTGGTCCCTTGGTCCCTTGTCCCCTTGGTCCCTTGTCCCCTTGGTCCCTTGGTCCCTTGGTCCCTTGTCCCCTTGGTCCCTTGGTCCCTTGTCCCCTTGGTCCCTTTTTTTCTAAACAGGCATTACAATACCAGAATTATTGTATCTTTGCAAGACAAAATGCCCCGGCATAGGCGAAGGCTTGAAAAGTGTTAATTTGTTATTATTTTTGATCCATGGAATCCGAATCAAACAAGATACTGGATGAAGTTACGCAGGGTGATTACAAGTACGGCTTTGTTACCACTATCGACACAGAATTTGCGCCCACGGGGCTTACCGAAGATACCATCCGCTTTATCTCAGGCAAGAAAAAAGAACCGGAATTTTTGCTTGAATTCCGGTTGAAGGCTTACCGCCACTGGCTCACCATGTCTCAACCTAAATGGGCCCATCTGCACATTGACCCGATCGACTTCCAGAAGATCATCTTCTATGCAGCGCCAAAGAAAAAGCTGGAATTGTCGGATCTCAACGAGGTTGACCCTGAATTACTGGCTACATTCACTAAGCTCGGGATCTCGCTTGATGAACAGAAAAGGCTCACCGGTGTGGCTGGTACGGCCGTAGATGCAGTGATCGACAGTGTTTCGGTCAAAACGACCTTCACAGAGACCCTTTCAAAGCACGGGATCATCTTCTGCTCATTCAGTGAGGCTGTCCAGAATCATCCCGATCTTGTAAAACAGTATATGGGATCGGTGGTTCCATATACCGATAATTATTTTGCCGCGCTGAACTCAGCGGTTTTCAGTGACGGCTCATTTTGCTTTATCCCGAAAGGGGTCCGGTGCCCTATGGAATTATCGACCTATTTCCGGATCAATGCAGCCAATACCGGGCAGTTTGAGCGTACGCTCATCGTTGCCGAAGAAGGCGCTTATGTGAGTTACATGGAAGGATGTACGGCTCCGCAACGGGATGAAAACCAACTTCATGCAGCCATCGTGGAGATCGTGGCCCTGAAAGATGCCCAGGTGAAATATTCAACCGTGCAAAACTGGTATCCCGGTGATAAAAACGGGAAAGGGGGAATTTACAATTTCGTAACGAAAAGGGGGATCTGCAAGGGAAGTAATTCAAAGATCAGTTGGACGCAGGTGGAGACCGGTTCGGCCATTACCTGGAAATACCCGAGTTGTATCCTGATGGGTGACCATTCGGTCGGGGAATTCTATTCGGTAGCCGTCACCAACAACCATCAACAGGCTGATACCGGGACAAAAATGATGCATCTTGGCAGGAATACCAGAAGTACGATCATCTCAAAGGGGATCTCGGCCGGGATGGGCAACAACTCCTACCGCGGGCTGGTCCGGATTTCGAAAAACGCGGTCAATTCCCGCAATTACAGCCAGTGTGATTCATTGCTTCTTGGTGATAAATGCGGGGCACATACCTATCCTTACATCCAGGTTGATAATAAATCCTCGATCGTGGAGCATGAAGCGACCACGTCTAAAATTTCGGAAGACCAGTTATTTTATTGCCAGCAACGAGGCATCTCCAGTGAGAATGCCATCGGGCTGATCGTTAACGGCTATGCAAAAGAAGTATTGAAACAATTGCCCATGGAATTCGCGGTTGAAGCACAGAAACTGCTGTCAATCAGCCTTGAAGGAAGCGTTGGATAACCTCTCCCCCATACCCCTCTCCTTCGAGTAGAGGGGGTGCAGGGGGTGAGGTCATTAAAATTAATTATTATGTTATTACAAATCAAGAACTTGCATGCCGGTATCAACGGTAAGGAAATTCTCAGGGGTGTTGACCTTGAAGTGAGCGAAGGCGAGGTTCATGCCATCATGGGCCCGAATGGAACAGGCAAGAGTACACTGGCCGCGGTGATTGCCGGCAGGGAGGTGTTCGATGTCACGGCAGGAGAAATATTTTATAAGGGAAAAGACCTGATGGATCTCTCGATCGAGGAACGTGCCCGCGAAGGGATATTCATGGGTTTTCAGTACCCGGTGGAAATACCCGGTGTGAGCATCACCAATTTCATGCGAACAGCCGTGAATGAGGTACGCAAATCAAAGGGGTATGATCCTCTTACAGGTGGTGAATTTCTGCGTCTGATGGAGGAGAAGAAGCGTTTAGTAGAGATCACCTCGAATCTCACCAACCGGTCGGTCAACGAGGGCTTTTCCGGTGGAGAGAAGAAAAAGAACGAAATTTTCCAGATGGCCATGCTCGAACCTACTCTGGCCATCCTCGATGAGACTGATTCGGGTCTCGACATCGATGCCTTGCGGATCGTGGCCAACGGTGTGAACAAGCTCCGCCGCCCCGACAACGCGTTCGTCGTGATCACGCATTACCAGCGATTGCTCGAACATATCATTCCTGATTTTGTACATGTCCTGTTCGAAGGCAAGATCGTTAAATCGGGAGGCAGAGAACTTGCAAATGAGCTTGAAGACAAAGGTTACGACTGGATAAAAAAAGAGCAAGAGTAGCTCATCCCCCCCCTCTCCTGTAGGAGAGGGGGCCAGGGGGGTGAGGCAAAAACGAATTCAATGCACACTGACATCAAAGAACCCATCACGAAGGAACGGTTTATTAACCTTTTTGAAAAGAACCGTAAGTTACTGACGGCAAATAATTCGACACAATTAGTTAAAATCAGGGAGAATGCCATTGCATGCTTTGCTAAACTGGGATTTCCGGATACCAGTTTGGAAACCTGGCGCCTTACCGATCTTGAAGATAGTTTTAGCCGTGGATATGATTATCACCTGCGTCCGCTGGCAGAGTTGGACATTCAAAAAGTATTCCGTTGCAACATCCCGCACCTCGACACGGCGGTTATCGGACAATTGAATGGCTGGTATGTTTCTAAAGATGTTCCGTTGATGGAACTCGGCAACGGGATCATCATGGGCAGCCTGGCCGAAGCCCGGAAAAAATACCCGCAGTTACTGGAAAAATATTTTGGCACGATAGCCGATGATACGGCTGATGGATTCACCGCGTTGAATACCGCGTTTGCCCAGGACGGGGTGTTCATCTATGTGCCTGATAACGTGAAAAGTCCCAAACCCGTCCAACTGATAAACGTGATCCATCATGATGAAAACCTGTTCCTGCAGTCACGAAATCTGATCGTGGTCGGCGCCAATGCCGGGCTTTCATTGGTTCATTGCGATGATTCGTATAACCACCAGGCCAGTTTCTCCAATATTGTAACAGAAGTCCATATAGGAAGTCATGGCGTTATGGACCATTACAAACTGCAAAATCTCAACAACAGCAGTACCCTTATCAGTTCGGTCTTTTTCCGCATGGAGGCATCAGCCACCCTTGAGTCTCATTACATTTCACTGAACGGAGGCCTGCTTCGCAACAACATCAGGGTACTTTTCAATGGCACACATGATAACGCCAATATTTATGGCATTTATCTTCTTGACAACAAGCAACATGTCGATAACCAAGTATTTGTTGACCACGCGTATTCTGATTGCACCAGCAATGAGATATTCAAGGGAATTCTTGACGAAAACGCCCACGGTATTTTTAACGGACATGTGCTTGTTCGTCGCGATGCAACGAAAACAGATGCAAAACAGACCAATAAGAATATTTTGCTTACCGATACAGCAAGGGTTAATTCAAAGCCATTCCTGGAGATTTACAATGATGATGTAAAATGCTCCCACGGCTCCACAACCGGTCAACTCGACCAGGATTCCATGTTTTACCTGCGCCAGAGAGGCATTGGCGAGGAGACAGCCCGCATGCTGCTGATGTTTGCCTTTGCCGATGAGATCGTCATGAAAATTGCAATTCCCCAATTGCGCCAACGCATTGAGGATATGGTCAAGAAACGGCTGCAAGGTGAACTCCGGATTTGTGAGCAGTGTGTGCTTCACTGCAGCACACCGGAACAGCCCACTGATTTCCGGATAGATATGAGCAGGATATAAGAGAATTATGAATTAGGAATTAGGAATTATGAATTATGAATTATGAATGTGGCTAACAATCGTTAGTCAGTAATTCATCGTTTTATTCAGTTTTTTCCACTAATTCGGGTTTTCCGAAACCGATCTTTTCCAAAGGTTCCAATTGTGTTTTTGCATCACCGGCGACCACATAATACATTTTTGCCGGGTCGATGTATTTATTAGCAAGGGCCTTGAGGTTATCCAGCGTCATGTTTTGAATGATGGACTGTTCCCCTTTCACAAAATCAACCGGTAACTGGTACATGCTTATATCGCTGAGCATCCCGATTTTAGCATTGAGGGTCTCAAAATCCAGGGCATATCCTTTGATGAGTGAGTTACGCGTAAATTCAAGGTCATCGTCATTGATCTGCTTGCCATATACGGTCATAAGGTCTTTGAAGATTGCGACCGACTCTTCGGTTGATGATGAACGAACGCTTGCACTGGCCATAAAGGTACCGGGGAGGATGCCTCCCGAGAAATTGGTCCGGGCTCCGTAAGTGAAACCTTTTTCTTCCCGCAGAACCAGGTTCACATTGCCATTGAAGGATCCTCCCAGTTTGTAATTCATAACGATGGCCGGAAAATAATCCTTATCCTGGCGTGAGAGGCCAAGGCAACCGATGTTGATAACCGATTGTTTTGCTCCGGGAACATCCACGAAGAAAATTTTAGACCGGGTAACAGGTGCAGGTAACGGATATTCCGGGAATACAACTTCTTTTGCCTTCCATGCGGAAGCAAGGGGTTGAAGCGACGCGATGACTTTATCATGAGTGATGTTGCCGGCGACCTGGAAAGAAGCCACCGACGGAGAAAATGCTTTGGTATAGTAGTCTTTGAGGTCATCCAGCGTTATGGAGGCGATTGATTCCCCGGTCCCCATGCGGTCGGTGGCAAAAATATGGCCTTTACCATAGATCAGTTCATTGAATTCATTTCTGGCAAGTGTCGTTGGATTGGCTTTCTGGCGTTTAACGATGTTCAGCAACCGGGTTTTGGCCATGGTAAATTCGGCTTCATCCCAGCGTGGCTCCAACAGGATCTCTGTAACAAGCGCAAACACCTGGTCATAGTTTCTGGTCAATGTATTGGCCGACAGGGTGATCGAATTGTTTGAAGCATAAAGGTTGATCGAAGCTCCCAGTTTTTCAATTTCTTCTTCCAGTGCCAGAGGGGTTTTGTTTTTGGTCCCTTCCATCATTAATTCGCAAAGCAGGTTGGCAGTTCCGGGTTTCCCGATCGGATCAAGAAAATGTCCTCCTTTTATTTCTATGGCCATCTCAACCAGTGGAAGTTCATTTTGTTCGATTCCATATACCTGGACTCCATTAGATAGATGGGAACTCCATACCACAGGCAGGTTGAGTGAAGGGTCCGGTTCGTCGGCCGGCATTATCGAACGATCGATCAGGGTAGGGGTTTTCGTGATATTTTCCCCGTCCTTTTCCCTGATTTCGACCTGTGCGGCTTCCGTGATGATCTCCTCAATGACGGAAGCCTTTTCCGATCCATCAACCATCATGTTCAATTGTCCCTTTGGAACAAAACTGGTTACAAGAAATGGCTTATCCTTAATATAGTTATCGTAAACCCGCAGGATGTCCGTTTTGGTTACTGATTTTAATTTCTCAATGTCGGTCAGGTAATATGCGGGATCGCCCTTGTCTTCATTATAGGAAGCCAGTTGAAACGATTTTCCCAGGATACTGCTGATCCCATTGTAGAAATCCGTTTCCTGGCTTGCCTTGATGCGTTCCACGTCTTCATCGGTAAAACCCTCCTTTTCAAACAAGGCAAATGCCTCGAAAATACCATTCTCAACTTCGTTCAGGCTGATGCCTTCGTTGGCAGTGGCGCTGATGACAAAGGTACCGGCAATCTCCTGCGAACCACTGTAAGCGCGCTGGCTGGATGACAGCTTCTTCTCCTTTTCAAGAATTTTGTACAACGGGGCTTTCTTCCCGCGCGACAACAACTGGGCAAGGTAATCCAGTGCATATGAATCATCATGATACGCTTCAACCGTTGGCCAGATCATCCTGATCTGCGAAGCCTTTGCAAAATTATCTTCATGATATACTTTTTTCGTCTTCTCAAGAGTAACCGGGACGGGTCTGGGATCGGAAACATCATTACCCCGCTTGATTTCTCCAAAATATTTCTCAATCAGATTTTTAGCGGTTTTTATATCAAAATCACCGGCCAGGACAAGTGTCGCATTATTTGGAATGTAATAGGTGTCGTGAAATGATTTGACATCCTCAACCGTTGCATTTTTCAGATCCTCCATCTCTCCAATTACGGTCCAGCTGTAAGGATGACCCTTTGGATACAGGTTCGTCGCCACTACCCAGCTTGAAAATCCGTACGGCTGATTATCATAGGATTGCCTTTTTTCGTTTTGTACCACATTCTGCTGGATATTGAAGGCATTTTCAGTCACGGTATTGATCATATAACCCATCCGGTCCGATTCCATCCACAGGATCTTTTCAAGGGCATTCTTCGGTACGATCTCAAAATAGGTCGTTGCATCGTTATTGGTCCCGCCGTTCAATGTTCCACCGGCATTCTGGATGATCCTGAAGAACTGGTCCTCCCCAACATTCTCCGATTTCTGGAACATCATGTGTTCAAAAAGGTGAGCAAAGCCGGTATGGCCTTCACTCTCGCGGTTTGATCCCACATGAAAACGGATGGCAAGGGCAACGATCGGGTCTGAACGGTCGACGTGAAGGATCACATCCAGTCCGTTGGGAAGCGTGTATTTTTCGAATTCGATATTTAATTCGGACTTTGGCTGACTGAATACCAACTGAAAAAGTGCAACCATTGCAAACAACAGAACGATTATTCTTTTCATAATTCCCGGAAGTTTTTAAGTGGATAAAATCGGGGTTAAAACTACGATTTTTTTCCCATTTTGTGTGTAGTTTATCCGCCATGTAGACCCCATCACCTGTAACTTTGAGTTATTTCACTAATTGGTGTGCTGTAATAAATATGATATAAATCGGCGAAAATCTGATCCCCTTGAGGAAATGAGTGTCTTTTTCTCGCAGAGTTTCGCAAAGTTTATCGCAAAGTTTCGCAGAGATGAATGAAAATGGTATTTCCTATCTGATTCGCGGGGCTGCCTTCCAAGTTCATACAGCCCTTGGTCCTGGTTTATTGGAGTAGGTTTATGAAGTTGCTCTTTCCCATGAGTTAACAACAATAGGCCTTGAGGTACAGTTGCAGACTTATTTGAAGTTGACGAATATGAAACAGGGACATCTTATCAATTTCAATATCGTCACTTTGAAATACGGTATTGTAAGAATAGTCAATAATCTTTAATTCTGCGAAACTTTGCGATAAACTTTGCGAACCTCTGCGAGAATGAATAAATCGCTTCGTTTTTGTTTTAAACTAAAAGCTCTGCCCCGGCCTGAAACTTTATTACTTTTGTATTTTAAAACAGGGTATGAGTTTAAATATTGAAAAAATAAGAGCTGATTTTCCAATACTTCATCAACAGATATATAAGCGTTCCCTGATCTATTTCGACAATGCAGCTACAACCCAGAAACCGCGGCAGGTCGTTGATGCGATCAGGCAATACTATGAACACGACAACTCCAATATTCATCGTGGGGTGCATTATCTGAGCATTAAAGCCACTGAAGCGTTTGAGAAGGCACGTGAAGAAATCAGGGAATTCATCCATGCGAAGCACACCCATGAGATCATTTTCACCAGGGGAGCAACTGAATCATTGAACCTTGTCATAACCTCTTTTGGAAAACGGTACATTCACCCCGGTGATGAAGTCGTCACCAGCATCATGGAACACCATTCCAACTTCGTTCCATTGCAGGGAATGTGCAAGGAACGCGGGGCTGTTTTGCGTATAATGGGGGTCAATGAACATGGCGAACTTGACCTGGATGAACTGAAAAACCTGCTGAATGAAAAAACACGGCTGATCGCCCTTACCCATGTTTCGAATGTATTAGGCACCATCAACCCGGTGAAAAAGATTATTGAAATAGCGCACCGGCACAACATTCCGGTACTGCTCGACGGAGCCCAGGGTATTTCACACCTGCCAATCGATGTACAGGATCTGGATTGCGACTTCTATTGTTTCTCCGGCCATAAAATGTACGCCCCGATGGGAACGGGTGTGATGTATGGAAAGGAGAAGCACCTCGAAGAACTTCCTCCCTATCAGCTTGGCGGTGAAATGATCAAAGAGGTATTTACCGATCACACCACCTTTAACGAGTTACCCTTTAAATTTGAAGCGGGAACCCCGAATGTTGAAGGAGTCATGGGATTACAGGCTGCCATCCGCTACCTGAAAGAACTGGGTATGGATAACATTGCAGCCTATGAGGAACATTTGCTTCAATATGCAACCGGTAAACTGGAGGCCATTGGTGGTATAAGGATCTATGGTATATCGAAACACAAGGCCAGCCTGATCTCCTTTCTCATCGGCGACATTCATCCTTTCGACGCGGGCATGATCATCGACAAAATGGGTATTGCCGTAAGGACCGGACACCATTGCGCAATGCCGCTGATGGATTTTCTGAAGATCCCGGGAACGGTACGAGCTTCATTCGCTTTTTACAACACCGTTGAGGAAATCGATCAGTTGGTATCAGCTATTGGAAAAGCGAAAGAAATGCTCTCGTGAGCAAATGCCTCACCCCCAACCCCTCTCCCCAGGGAGAGGGGAGTTGCATTCACCTGGATAAAACTGTCTCCCCCTCTCCGGGCGGAGGGGGGGGGCAGGGGGGTGAGGTAGTTACTGTCCCGGATAGGCCTCAATACCATTGCCGGTCATTTGAAACGTAGCAGCTTCATCAGAAATCATTGTATAATTCCAATATGGCCTGAGAGTTTGCAATTCCCGGTCAAAATGAATGAATTTTCCACTTGGGATCCTGATAACCAGGTCAACGATTTGACCCCGCCAGCATTCTTCTTTGGGAAGTCTTACAAATGGGCTGATTTTCAACGTTTGACCGGAAGTGGCAGACTGGAAACGGATCGCTGTAAGATGCTGATGTGCCTCGATGCGGGATTTTCCACGTGCCATGGTGACCTGGGAAATGGAAAAGAGGCTGTCTTCTGCTTCTTCCAGGCGGATCTTTGGTACGATGTAAAGTTCCTTCTCCCCGGTAATGATCGTTTTCCAGTCGCCCATCAGGCTGTACTGTTCGTTAAGAAGGTATTTCATTCCATGGTCATCGGCGAACAATGATACAAATAGCGTATCGGATGCCGGATTTTCCAACGCGATCTCAATTTGCCTGTCCACCTTGAATTTATACAGGTTATAAACCCGCAGCCCCGACCATGCCAGGAAAAAAAGGCCAACGATCCAGATGTTGAACAGGGTTAGTCCGAGGTGTCTGATCCGGTCGAACCGAAATACCATCCGCAGGCCACTATAGAAAAGCAGGAACAGGGGGATCCCGAGAACCATCAGAAGGATCACCTGCAGGTAAACCACGGGCATGTTGCAACCTAATAAAATGTTTGCAAGAGCAGGGAAGGAGAGGACTGTAATATCAGTGTCGGAATATATTCCACTGCTCCATCCAAGGGTGTAGGCAAGTAATGCGATAAGCAAGCTCAGGCCTGCAAGGATCATGATGATCCCTGCCACGAAGACCAGGATTTTTCCAATAAAAGTCAGCACTTCGACGATTCCTTTTCCGATCACTTCGAAAAACGAGCCTGACCCGGCACCGGCCCGTTTGATCGTTGCGGCCGACTCGCTTGCCATGTGTCCGACCCTGCCACGAAGTTCTGTAACCTCGTCGCGCATTGTTTTTTCGATGTTGGAGATATTGATCTTTTTACCGCGCATCTCCAGTTTGGCAGCCGTCGTTCGTGCTTCAGGGATGACGATCCAGAGCACCAGGTACAACAGGATGCCGGAGCCACCTGCCGCTACAAATATGATGAAGATCAGCCGGACCCATACCGGGTCAAAATGAAAATACGCAGCAATACCCGAGCACACGCCGGCAATGATCTTTTCATCAGGATTACGGAAAAACCGTTTGTCTCCTTTTTCTCCTCCGGGCACTTCAGTTCCCGACTTGGGGTTCTCCTCCTGATCCATTTCGACGGGCTGTCCCATGATGGAAATGATATTGATCACATCGTCCATGGTGATCACCTGTTTAGTCTCAGTCCGTTGATCATTCAGTATCTCACCAATCCGCGATTCTATATCATTCAGGATATCCTGTGATCCTTCCTGTTGGCTGAAATGTTTTTTCAGGTTTTCCAGATATTGATTCAGCGAAAAGTAAGCGTCTTCGTCAATATGGAAAACAATGCCGCCCAAGTTGATTGTCAATGTTTTTTTCATGGATTTATTACTAAAAAATTAATGCGAGTTAAGCTTAATGATTTTTTCCACCGAACCGGTCAGGTCCTGCCAGTCGGCTTTGAGCTCTGCAAGTGCTTTCAAGCCCAGGTCAGTGATCTGGTGATATTTACGCGGAGGACCCGACTTCGATTCCTCCCATCGATAAACCGTGAGACCGTCGTTTTTCAAACGTGTCATTAATGGGTACAAAGTCCCTTCGACAACAATGAGTCTTGCTTCCTTTAACTTCGCGATGATGTCGGAAGCATATGCGTCCTGCTCGGCGATGATCGCAAGGATACAGAGTTCAAGCACTCCTTTTCGCATCTGTGCATTTTGATTTTCCGGATTCATGCGGCAAATATAATACATTTTTTAGTACTATGTGATGCAAGGTACTAAAAATTATGATTTTTTAACGGGGGGACAAGGGGACAAGGGGACAAGGGACCAGGGGACCGGGGAGGACTAAGGACAGGATTGAGTTATTGGCTGGGGCAAAGTAAAGTTGTTAATAACTTTTTTAATTTTCACGTTCACCTTTTCAAGGATTCCTGATTAAGCATCAATTATGATAAAACTTTAATCTTAACTATATGAAAACACACAGAGACCTTGATGTTTACAAAGAGATGATTTCCCTTACCTGTAAAAGTTATCAAATAACATCGGAGTTCCCGAAGCAGGAGATGTTTGGCCTGACTTCTCAACTTCGACGGGCAGGCGTGTCAGTTGCAGCTAACCTTTCCGAAGGAGTCGCAAGAGGATCCTTAAAGGAATATTTTCGGTTTTTAAGAATCGCATTTGGGAGTTTATCAGAAGTGGAAACACTGATTTTGATTGCCGCACGAATTGGTTACCTTTCGGAAGATGCTGTAAAACCACTTTTTGAACAAATCAAAAAAATTACAGCACAACGAACAACCTGATAAAAGTGATTCAAAAACGGGTTGATTTGAAGGATAATCAATAATACAATCCCATTGCCCACGTAGTCTCTTGTCCCCTTGGTCCCCTGGTCCCTCGGTCCCCTGGTCCCTTGGTCCCCTCAATTCACTACCTTTGTCCTTCAAAACCACGCACATGTTAATCCCCGAAATAGAATCCCAGATCATCACCGAGTTCTCCATGTTCGACGACTGGCTTGATAAATACGATTACCTGATCGAACTTGGGAAATCTTTACCGGCCATTGATGAACAGTATAAGACCGACCAGTACGCGATTACCGGGTGCCAGTCGAAAGTCTGGCTTCATGCAGCCCTGGAGGATGGGAAGGTGGTCTTTACCGGGGATAGTGATGCGGTTATCACCAAAGGCATCGTAAGCCTGCTGATCAGGGTCCTTTCAAATCAAAAACCCGACGATATTATCGGGTGCAAAATGGAATTCATTGACACGATAGGTCTCCAGGAACACCTGTCGCCCACACGAAGCAACGGGCTCATCTCGATGATCAAGCAGATGAAGCTTTATGCAACGGTGTTTAAAATGAAAGGGGCTTAGGTGTTTTTGAGGCGGTCATCCTGTTTACTTTTTCCTTCAGCTTATCCACAATAAAATACACCACCGGCACCACGATCAGGGTGAGGAACAGGGAACTGGTCAGTCCGCCGATGAGGGCCCACGCCATACCGTTCTTCCACTCCGACCCCGCACCGGAAGCCAGCGCGATGGGCATCATCCCGAAAATCATTGAAAATGTGGTCATCAGGATGGGGCGCATACGTACCTTGCCGGCCAGGATTAGTGCATCAAAGGTGGAATGTCCCTCTGCCTTCGACTGGTTGGTAAAATCGACCAGCAGGATCGCATTCTTTCCGACCAGCCCCACCAGCATGATGATCCCAAGGATGGAAAAGATGGTCAGCGATTGCATGGTGAGCCCCAATGCCAGCAGAGCGCCGATAATGGCAAGCGGGATCGAGAAAAGGACTACGAACGGGTAGATGTACGAATCATACAATGCCACCATGATCAGGTAAACAAATAGGATCGAAGCCAGGAATGCTATTCCCATGCTCCCGAAGGCTTCTGCCTGGTATTTCATGTCGCCCTCTGGAATGATCACGATCTCTTTTGGGAGTTTCATGTCATTCACGGCTTTCATCACATCTTCGCCCACCGAACCCACCGGCCGGCCGATCACCTGGCACTGCACCGTGACTGATGGCACGCGGTTGTAACGCTGCAAAACGGTGGTGCCGCTCGACGGACGGATCACCGCGAACTGATTCAACCGGATGCTCTGCCCTTTGTTATTTGTAAAGGATAATCCTGAGATGTCGTTGATGCTGTTACGATCAAACTGATCCATCACCACATTGATGTCATATTCGTTGTCGCCGTCGCGGTATTTTGCATCGTTATTTCCGCTAAATGCGTTCTGCAAGGTTAATCCGACCGTAGCCGTTGAGATCCCCAGGGATGCCATCTTATCTTTATCAATCCTGATGTCCACTTCAGGGTTCCCGGTTTCGACAGACAGTTTGACTTCATAAGTTCCCGGCACTTTTTTCATAGCGGTCAGCACTTTTTCTGACCAGACAGTTAGTGTGTCGAGATTTGGGCCACTCATCACTACCTGGATGGGATCCATATCCGAGGTCCCCATCAATGAAACGATGGTAGAGCGAACCTTGGTCCCGGGCATAAGGTTCATCAGGTCCTTCTTCATGTTGATGGCAAATATTTCGGAGGTGATATCCCTTTTCTCCTTTTCGACCATCTTTACATGGATCTCTGATTTGTATGCACTTCCTCCGGATTCAAAAAAACTGGTGGAGGTTCCCACTGAAGTGAACACACTGACGACCTCCGGCTGTTTCAGCAAATATTTTTCTGCCTGCAGCGTAAGCTGGTTGGTTTGTTCGATGCTGGCGTTCTTTGGCAGTTCAACCTGGATAATGATCTCTCCGCGGTCGCCAAGGCTCACGAACTCACTGCCGATAAAACCTCCGATCACCAGCGACAGTGAAGCAAAGAACAGGATGGAGGTCCCGATTATTACAATGAGCTTGTGGTGCAGCGACCAGGCGATGATCTTCGAGTAGCCTTCGGTAAACGAACTCAACCCCCCTTCAAAAGCAGAAATGATACGATCCAGCAGGCTTCCTTTCCTGAAATGAGTGTGCTTTGCCATCCGGGAAGCCAGCAGCGGCGTAATGGTGAACGAAACAAAAAGGCTTAACAAGGTTGCGAATACAACGACCAGGGTAAACTGGCGCAACAATCCGGAGATCATGCTGGAGATCACAGCGATGGGAAGGAAGACTACGACGTCGACCAGGGTAATGGACAAAGCAGTGTAACTGATCTCATTTCGTCCGTCGATGGAGGCTTTACGCCGGTCCTTCCCCATTTCCATGTGACGGTATATATTTTCAAGTACCACGATCGAATCGTCAACCAGGATCCCGATCACCAGCGACATGGCAATGAGCGAAATGATGTTGAGTGAAAAATCGAGCATGTACATGGCCGTGAAGGCCGATATCAATGAAGCCGGGATGGCCACCATCACGATGAAGGAGTTGCGGAGGCTGTGAAGAAAGACCAGCATGACCAACGCGACGAGGCAAATAGCTAACAACAGGTCCTGCATCACAGCATTGGCCGAGATCAGTGTGAACTCCGACGTATCGTTGGCAACGGCAAACCTGATCTGCTGGGGCTTGTAAACCTCCTCGATACGGTCGATCGCTTCGTGTACTTTTTTTGAAATATCTACCTCATTGCCGTCGGGCTGTTTGAAAATCAGGATCCCCAATGAGTTTTGTCCGTTAAAACGGTTGATGCTGGTTGTCTCTTTTTTGGCATCCTGCACTTCAGCGATATCTTCAAGTCGTACAGGACTTCCGTCGGCATCGTTGCTGATCACCAGGTTCTTCAGGTCGTCAAGGGCGATAAATTTACCCGAAAGACGGATGATCACCTCCTGGCTCTGATCCTTGATCTTCCCTGTGGGGAATTCCATGTTAGCCGACTGAATGGCCTGTGTCACCTGCAGAATTGAAAGCTGATGCGACTTCAGTTTCTCATTGTCAACATTGATGCGGATTTCGCGTTCTTCACCCCCGAGGATATCGACCTGCGATATACCATTGACCGTGGAGATCATGGGTTTGACCTTGTTTTTCACCAGGTCATACAATTCTGTGGATGGAATATTCGAAGTGATCCCCAGCCTCATGATTGGAATATCATCCATACTGAAGTTGCTGATGATCGGTTTGCGTACATCTTTCGGCAGCAGATACTCGATATTGGCCACCTTGCGTGTGGCATTCTCAAGCGCCTTGTCCATGTCGGCAGAGGTACTGAAAATGATCACCACCACCGAGCTGCCTTCCGAGGAGGTACTCTGTATGTTGTCAATTTCCTCGAGTGACGAGATGGCATCCTCAATCCTTTTGGTCACTGAATTCTCCACCTCCGTGGGTGATGCGCCGGGATACGGGGTCACAATGACGAGTACGGGCTGGGAATATTTGGGAAACAGTTCGTAGTTAAGCGAGAAAAAGCTGATAACACCCAGAAATGTCAGCACGGCGAAGATCACCACGATGAGCGTGGGACGTTTGATTGCAAGTTCTGTAATACTCATGGCCTGGCAAGATTATTTGTTGTTGACAATCCGGACGGTGACATTGTTATCAAGATTGATCTGGCCCGAAGTGACCACGATCTCTCCCTCCCTTAGTCCATCCAGCACTTCTACCTCATGATCATTAGCCGACCCGATGCGAATATCGCGCAGGATGGATTTGTTGTTCTCTACTACATAGACCTTTGGGATCTTTATACTCCCCACGATGGAATTCCGTGGTATCATCAGCGCCTCACGGTGTGATTCGATGCCAAAATTGGCAGTACCGAACATGCCCGCCTTTAATGGATTATCCGGATTGTTCGCCATTTCAACCTCCACCGGGAATCGCCTGGCTTCATCGGCTTTTACACCGACAGAAACCACCGTACCTTTATATTTTATCCCCGGATAAAGCGAAGTAGTGATCTGCACCTGCTGCCCCTTGCGGATGTGCGGGATTTCTGATTCGGCGACATGGACTATAAATTTCAGGCGGCTCACATCAACGATGTCAACCACCGGGGATCCGGGCATCAGGAGTGAACCTTTTTCAATGGCACGCCTTGTAATGGTACCTTGGATGGGGGCCTTGATCGCGGCAAAGTCGAGTTGTTTTTTCAGGACGGTCACATCGGTCTCGGCTTTCTTAAGACCCAGCCTGACATCCTCCACCTGCTGTCCCGAAATGGCATCGGCCTTCAAAAGTCCTTCGTACTTTTTCAGGTCAGCGCGGGATTTATCAAGGGAAGTATTTGCAAGCGCCAGCTGGCTTCGCAACAATTCATCATCAAGCCTGGCGAGTACCTGGCCGATATGAACAAAATCGCCTGTATTGACAAGCAGTTCAACTACCTTCCCCTGTCCTTCCGACATCAGTGTCAGTTCGTGAATGGCCACGAAGGAGCCATTTACTTCGAAATCGCCGCTTAGGGTTTCTTTTTCGATCTCCGTTACATAAACAGGGATACTTTCAAGATTACCATCCAGCTTCGATTTTTCTTCGATCTTCTGTCTGTTAATAATCAGAATTGCAGCACAACCGCCAACAAAGGCAATGATGATGAGGCTGATGATGAGAATTCGTTTCATGATTCGATGATTTGAAAATGTTTTACTATTATTTACTCTGTGATCTCCATCAACCTCCCGTTCGCCTTCAGATAGTTCAGCTCCGAGATCTTCATCTGAACCAGTGCATAGGTGTGGTTGGCCTGTGCATCGCTCAACGCGGTTTCGGCTGTAAGCAGATCGGTTAACGGGATAACTCCTTTTTGATATTGTTCCTGCGAAATGTTGTAGACCCGCCCGGCCAGACCCATATTTTCACGCTGTCGTTTTTCGGCCTCAATGCTGTTGATCAGTTTCCTGGCCGCGTCCCCGGAATTGATGCGGATAAGCCGCTTCGCATCATCTTCGCTGACCTTTAGTTTTTCTAATTCAACCCTGGACTGGCTGACCCTATAATGGCGCTGCATACCACTGAATACCGGAACTGAAAGACGCAATCCGACAAGACTCGTGTTGAACCAGTCGGCAGGTTTCCCGAAGAGGTACATGGTATTGCTCTGGTTCAGGTAGTTAACGCTCCCGATCAGGGTGAGGTTCGGATAGTATCCCGACTGATCCAAGCGGATACTGGTGTTGACCAGCTCCTTCTGTTTTTCTATCATTCTGATATCGATGTGCTTATTCAGGTCCCCCTCCGATCCGGGGATCAGGGTGGAGGTAGGAATTGAATCCTCTAATGAAATTTCCTTTTCCTGATCGATTCCCATAAAATATTTCTGCATGGCGAGTTCCTGCTGGTAAAGGACACCGAGACGCTCAATTTCGGTAACCATATTGAGTTTCTGTACCACGATCCGGTCAAGGTCGACCTTTTTAATGAGGCCATGTTCCCATTGACTTTGTGCGATCTTTTCAGCCTTTTCGATCTTTTCAAGGTTCGCATTCATATTCCTGATCTGCTGCATGGTGATCTGGGCCAGGTAGTAGGATTGTGCCACATCATATACAACTTCTATCCCGGTTTTCTCAGTGGCAAGGTCGTTTTGCTGCATCATTTGTCTTGCCATTTTCAAGGCTACGAGCCATGTTTGGTTATAAAGCATCTGGCTTGCATCAAGCGCCCCGGAGATGTTAAAGTTCGTGCCGAATTGTACAGGGATCATCTCCCCAGGCCGGCCAAAGAATTCACCCGGGATCAGGGAAGTAGGCAGGTGCAGGAAATCGTCCCAGGAACCGGAAAAGTTCAACTGGGGTAATCCACCACCCACTGCCTCCCTGTAACCGTAATGTAGCCGGGTTTGTTCGAGGGCCGCTATTTTGAGCCGCGGACTGTTGGCCACCGAAAGCTTCAGGCACTCCTTCAGGCTGATCAATTGCCCCGAAGATGCGTCACCGCTTTCCGGGGTCGGGGCACTCTGACAGGGTGCCCCTTTACCTATTACGGAAACTGAAATCAACAGACCAAAAACTAAATGAATGGGTTTCATTTGATAATAATTTTGATTTTAATGGTCAAATGGAATATCCATGATTAATATTCACGGTTTGTATGAATGTTGTGTTTATGGATATTTCATGGATTTTTTAAATTTCTAAAACTTCCCAAGTTTGAGGGATGCATTGGCTGTGAAATTATTAATAAAAGAAGACCCCGTATTGATCAAATTCAGATCAGGCGTATAGCGGTAGCTCATTCCGACACCTAATCGCATGAATTTCAAAATGTTTATTTCAGCTCTTACGCCAGGTTCGACAACGAAGAATACATCCTGGTCAACCTTTTCATTATCACAATCCCAGTTCCATTCATCATCATCCCAGGTGCCGGTTTCATTTTTGCTTACATAGGACATACTTCCGCCGCCGATCAGCAGGGGGAAAGTGACATGCAACAACGACTTTGGAAAAAGTGTGTATTCGAGCAGTAACCCGCCATACCCGCCTTCGAGCCTGACGTCGGTGGAGTCGACAAATTGCCTGTAATTAAGGTAATCGGAGTTTGCAACGCCAAATCCTGTGAGCCCGATGGTAAAGTTGTGGTTAATGATCATCCCGGCACTCAAACCGGCGAGGGCGACATCGCTGGAACTAAATTGGGTGTATCCGCCATTCGGTCCGATAAACCAACCGATTTTTACATTGTTTTCCTTGCCGAACAAGGTATTCATTTCTTCACCGCGACTGTTCCCGGTTGTTCCGTCCTGAGCCAAAAGTGTGGTTGTGAGTAATGCGAGTAAGATCGCTAAGCTGATTTTTTTCATTTTAATTGAGTTTAAAATTTTGATAATGATTTGATTTGACGACTTGTTGTTATTTTTATAACAAGACGGTGCAAAAATATATTATACCCGTAACCGGGTAAAATAAAAGTCGATGAATAACGGAATTGAGGAGACGAATCAGGTATTCGGGGCTATAAAAGAGGAAGGGAATGTTGAATGTCACTTGCCTTCCGGCAGTACAACCCAGTTGTAATCTACATACTTCCAGGAAAACTCATCGACTTTAACGTTAAAAAGCATATAACCCTCCTCACAACCAAGGTTTGGACCTTTCCACCAGCCGGCCGAAACCGCACCACCGGTTATAAAATGAATTCCATCGATGTAAATGTCTTCAACCATATGAAGATGGCCCTGCAATACAAGTTTCAGGTTGTGCCTGCTGAACAGATCGATCACTTCCTTGGAATTGACAACCACCAGGGATGAATCATTTGGTTTGGTACTTCCGGAGTATTTCTGGGCATATGCAGAAATAAAAGGGATATGAGTACTGATGATGATGGGGGTTGCTGTATCTGTTTTACTGAGCTCTTCTTTGATCCAGTCCATCTGGCTCTGGTCGATCATCCCGATGTAGGTGCCCTTTTTCGTATCTTCAACGGAATTCAACACCATAAACTTCCATCCTTTGTGATCAAAGGCATAATATGATTTTCCCAGTCTTTTTTCAAACATTTTTTCACCGTATTCCGAATGTTGTGGATCCGCCCCGCTTTTCTTGTAAATACCGTAGATATCATGGTTTCCCATGGTGTTATACACCGGCATGTTAAAATCCCTGACGAGAGCCTGGTAAAGGTCATACAATGAATCGGCCCTGCTGTATTTCTGAGCAAGGGCATCCATGATCAGGTCGCCGCCGGTTATCGCGAAATCTGGATGAAGGGCATTGATGGATTCAATGGCCTGTCTGAACCCCGGAACCGCGTTCCTGGCTGGTGTCAGATGAATATCGGTAAGAAAAACAAAACTGAATGGAGCTGCATTCCCTACAGGATATGTTTGAGAAAATGATCGAACCGGCAATTGAATGAAAAAAAAACTTACCAGACACGAAACCAATAACATCAAAGTTGTCTTCATATTACAATGTTTCAGAAAGGCAAAGATATATGTTTCGCAAAAATTGGCAATACTTGCAAAGCTGTATTGAGTGTCAAAAATAATATCTTTGTCTGGCCGCAGATTTAAAATGTGTAGTTCAACACAGCCATAAAATCAATTCCGGCAAATTTGAAGCAGTAAGTTGCATGATGCTAATGCAGAAATCAAAAGGCGGATCCGTTAAAGCCGGTAAGTTCCATCAGTCAATCATAAAGGACCGTCAAGACCGTCAATCCTGGTGGCTTGGCAAAGGATTTCCATTGATCTGGTTCGCCTTTGCTGCATTCGTCGTGTTCGGACAAACCATCCGGTTCAATTATACTTACCTCGACGATCACAACCTGATCCTGAATAACATGGAACATCTGAAATCGGCATATTATCTGCCGAAAGCATTCAGCGAAGATGTTTTCCACTTCCAGGATTTGAAAGGGTATTACTACCGGCCAGTTCTGACATTGTCTTTTATGACGGATGCTGTTATCGGAAATGGAAGTTTCGCCATGTTCCATTTTTCCAACATCGTTTACCATATCCTCGCCACATTCATGCTGTTTATGTTTTTTGTGGAAGCGGGATTTGACCGCCCCAGGTCCCTTTTATTTTCATTGATATTCCTGGCGCATCCGATGGTAACCCAGGCCGTGTCGTGGGTGCCAGGGCGTAACGATTCCCTGCTTGCCATTTTTGTCCTGGGGTCATTCATTTTCTGGCTTAAATACCTTAAAACCAACAATATTTATCATATTGTTCATCACCTGCTTTTTTATTTCCTTGCCTTGTTCACCAAGGAAAATGCTGTGGTGTTACCCTTTCTGATCCTGATTTACAGCATAGTGATGCTGAAAACACCTCTGAAAAAATGGGGAATTGCAGCAACCGGATGGGTGATCATTACCCTGTTCTGGGTGGTTATCCGGTACCAGGCGCTGGGAAGTTCAGGAGGGGTGTCTTTTCTTGCCCAGGTATTCTCAATTATCAGGAACCTCACTGCAATACTGCCTTTCCTCGGGAAAACCTTCTTTCCGTTTGATTTGTCGGTATTCCCGATCCTGGCAGACATGAAAATATCAACCATCCTCGGGATCGTTTCCATCGGGGTGATCACGGTCCTTGTGGCACTCTCCAAACCAAAGCGGTGGTTTTTATACTTCTTCGGGATCATTTGGTTCCTGGCATTCCTGGTACCCTCATTCGTGTCCATCGGCAGCCAGATCCCGAATTTTTCGGAACACCGAAGCTATCTTTCAGTGGCCGGGATCTTATTTTTTGTTATGGAAAGCAGCCCGGTTTTGAAAGCCAATTTTTCGAAAATCGTCCCGGTATTGATCACGGCGGGCATCATCCTGCTTTTCAGTGTCCTGACTTTATTCCACATCAGGAACTTCAGGGACCAGTTTGCCTTTTGGCAAAATGCCGTGGATACTTCTCCGTCTCATGCCTTCAATTACAACAACCTGGGGGGAATGTATTTCATGAACGGCGATCTGGTGAAAGCTGAACCCTGTTTCAGGAAAGCCCTCCAAATTAATCCAAAAGAACCGATCGCTAACAGCAACCTCGGATTGGTTTGCGTTTACACGGATCGTCCGGCAGAAGCTGAAAAATTTTACCTGGAGGAGATCCGCGTCAACCCTGATTATGACCATGTTCACTATAACCTTGGATTACTCTATTTTAACCATGGCCGGTCGGATGATGGCATCCGTGAAATGGAAAAAACGCTCGCGATCAATCCCTTCCATGCCGATGCCTGCAAGACCCTGATGTTTACCTATGAAAATCTGAATCGCCGAAACGACTATGAACGGATCAGGGCATTGGCATCGGAAAAAAACAGGATACCATGATGAAGATAAAAGCCGGATGGGATACCTTCCCTGCGACGAATTCAATTCCACTTTTGTTGTTCGCGATCACGGCATTTATCCTGTTCGGCCAATCCATCAGCTTCAAATACACGTACCTCGATGATCAGAACCTGGTCCTGGGCAGTATGGATAAGCTGAAGTCGGTAACTTATTTTTCAAAGGCATTCAGTGAAGATGTTTTCCACACACCATCGGGTCATGGTTTTTATTACAGGCCCATGCTCACGATTTCCTTCATGGCCGATGCGATAATCGGGAAAGGCAGCCTGCCGGTGTTCCATATTTCCAACATCGTTTATCATATCCTGGCCGCATTCCTGCTGTTTCTGTTCATTGCTGAAACAGGGCATGACCGGAGGAGGTCCTTTTTATTCGGAATGATTTTCCTGGTACATCCGATGGTTACCCAGGCCGTGGCGTGGGTTCCGGGCCGGAATGATTCCCTGTTGGCCATCTTTATCCTTGGATCATTCCTCTTTTGGTTGAAATTTCTGAAAAGCAATAACATCCGGTATGTTGTGCTTCACCTTTTTTTCTATACCCTCGCGTTGCTCACCAAGGAGAATGCCATCGTACTTCCCGTGTTGATCGTCCTGTACAGTTCCTGGATGCTGCATACCCCACTGAAAAAGTACGCTGTCGCCGGATCAGGATGGGTGATCCTCACCATCGTCTGGGCTGTTGTCCGGTTTCAGGCACTTGGCGGAGCAAATAATGTCTCCTTTACGACCCAGATCCTCTCCATTATTAAGAACCTCCCGGCTGTCCTGCCTTTTCTTGGGAAAATGGTCTTCCCTTTCGATCTGTCGGTATTTCCGATATTAACCGATATGAAAGTATCGGTCATTCTTGGGATCCTTGCCGTTGGATTGATCGCCTTCCTCATCCGGATCACCAAACCGAAGGAATGGTATTGGTATCTGTTTGGATCCATCTGGTTCCTGGCTTTCCTTGTTCCATCATTCGTATCCATCAACAACCAGATCCCCAATTTTTCCGAACACCGCGGTTACCTTTCCCTGGCTGGGATCCTGTTCATTTTTCTGGAATGCGGTCCGGTGAAAAACCCTGACTTCTCAAGGAGGTTCCCTGTTTCGGTAGTAATTGGGATATGTCTGTTATTCAGTGTTTTGACTTTCATTCACACCCGTTACTTCAGGGATCAGTTTACCTTCTGGCAAAATGCCGTGGATAGTTCCCCGTCCCATGCCTTTAATTACAACAACCTGGGAGCCATGTACTACCTCAGCGGTGACCTGGGAAAAGCCGAACAACTATTCCGTAAAGCCTTGCAGATCAATCCGTCCGAGCCAATAGCACACAACAACACCGGGTTGATATGCATGAACACGGACCGGCCTGCCGAAGCTGAAAAATATTTCCTTGCAGAGATCCGGATCAACTCATCCTACGATCATGTGTACTTCAATCTCGGTTTGCTTTACTACAACCACGGAAGGTATGAAGATGGTATCCGTCAATGGGAAAAGACCCTGACGGTCAATCCTTTGTATATCGATGCTTACAAGGCACTCTTGTTTGCCTATGAGAAAGCCGACCGGAAGCAGGATCATGACCGGATTGTACAGATGGCAAGGCAGAATGGTGTGACGCCTTAGTAAAAGCGGTATCGGATCTCCAGGATTATTTCAAATATATGTCGCCCCGGGCATACAACTGAACTTCGCCCCCGATGATGACCCTTGGAGGAAGATATTTACATTCCAGCGATCCGCCCCTTGCAGAGACTTGTTTTGCATTCAGAGTTGTTTTTCCAAGTTTACCCGACCAGTACGGCACGAGGGTGGTATGTGCCGATCCGGTTACCGGGTCTTCGTTCACCCCTGACTGCGGCCCAAAGAAGCGGGAAACAAAATCAACGCTGTCGCCGGGTGCGGTCACGATCAAACCCCTTGCATCAAGCTTTGCAATGGTCTCAAAATCAGGCTGAATACCCTGCACCTCCTTTTCCGAACCAACCACGACCATATAGTCCGTTTTGCCTTTGTAAACCTCCAACGGTTTAATTCCGATGCTCTTTACAAGTTCGGGCATATGCTCACACGGGGAAAACTCATCTGCCGGAAAGTCCAGGAATATTTTCCCGCCTTTTTTTAATGCTTTCAATTCTCCGCTTCGGGGTGAGTGGAAAATAATTTCATCTGCACTGAAACCGGTATGGTTGAATATCACATAGGCCGATGCCAGGGTTGCATGGCCGCAGAGATCCACCTCAACGGTCGGTGTAAACCACCTGATCTCAAAGCCTTCCCCGGCTCTGACCAAAAAGGCGGTCTCCGAAAGGTTGTTTTCGGCGGCGATCGATTGCATGAGGGTGTCATTTAGCCAACGGTCAGGCAGGCAGACTGCAGCCGGATTACCTCCAAACAAATGGCCGGTAAAAGCATCGACCTGAAATAATTCTATTTTTTCCATATTCTTTGATTGTTTTTCGTTTCAAATAATTCATGTTGGCGGGCAACAGGTCTATAAAACACTTTTGTCCAGGTTCTTTTCATCATCTTTATAATGTTCATGCACGGGGACAGGCGCCGGATGCTTCGTATTCATCCGCATCTGAAGGATGTCGACCAGGAACGAAAAGGCCATGGCAAAATAAATGTATCCTTTGGGAATTTCGAGCCCGAATCCTTCGCTGACCAGTGCAAATCCGATGAGCAGTAAAAAAGAGAGTGCAAGCATTTTAAACGCGGGATGGTCATTGACAAATCTGCTGATCGGCTCGGCAGCAAATAACATGATCACCACGGATATTACGATGGCCGTATACATGACCCAGATCAGTTTCACCATTCCGATGGCCGTTATGATAGAATCGATCGAAAAGACCATATCCATGATCAATATCTGGATTATGACCTGCATAAATCCGGTTGCCTTGAATTTACTGGTCTGGTCTCCTTCGACACCCTCCATTTTATGATAGATTTCAACGGTACTTTTGTACATCAGAAACAGTCCTCCCAGGATCAGTATCATGTCTTTCCCCGAAATACCATGCCCCAAAACATTGAAAATATCCTGTTTTAATTGCATGATGAGTGATACGACCGACAATAATCCGAGCCGCAGGAACATGGCCAGGACAATTCCATACCTTCGTGCCTTCTTCTGCTGTTTTTTAGGCAATTTACCGGCCAGGATTGAAATGAAAATGATGTTGTCGATCCCTAATACAATTTCCAATCCAACCAGGGTCAGAAGGGAGACGATGATTTCATATACCATGGAAGTCAATTATTAAATTATGAATTATGAATTATGAATTATGAATTCAGGATTTTTCGATAGCAATGCCGGGTGATGTTCATTTATAAAAAACAGTAAGTTGTTAATTTTCAATCAAATCCGGTACGTGTTCATCGGGTTCGATATGAATGTGCACATGCGACCGGGGAACAGCCCCGATGATCTGCTGTTCGATCAAATGCGAAATGGTATGCGCCTTTTCCAGTGTTAGCCCCGGTTGAACATGTATTGTTACTTCGATAAAGTTTTCGGCGCCGGAAGTTCTCACTTTCAGGTCATGGTACCGGAGGATACCATCCGACTGGTCCAGCATCGTTTCGAGCGTGGCAACCAATAGCGCGGGACTGCGGTCAAGCAATACATCGACCGCACGTTTTCCGAGCCGCCAGGAGACTCCAAGGACAATAAACGCCACCCCAAGCGCGGCAACCGAATCGGCAAAAAACCAACCGTTCTGGGCCATGATCAAGCCGAGAAATACCACGGCAGAACTCCATATATCGGTTGAAAAATGGAGTGCATCGGCTTCCAGGGCCTGGCTGTTATACTTGCGTGCTACACGATAAAGAGCCCTTGACCGGACAAAATCAATGGCAATAGAGGTCAGCACGACAATGTAACTGAACAGGTTCACCTCGATCCGGGTATTCCCGCTTACAAGCCGGTGAATTGCTTCGTAAATTATCCAGGCACAGGTGATCAGTAATAAAAATGTTTCAACGAGTGCAGAGAAATTTTCGATCTTACCATGACCGTATGGATGGTTTTTATCGGGTGGTCTGTCTGAAATACTCACCGAAAACCAGGTTATGATGGCCGCGACCAGGTCAAGCCCTGAATGCAGGGCCTCCGACAGCAGTCCAAGACTTCCGGTAAGCAATCCCGCTACCAGCTTAAACCCGGTAAGAAAGACAGCCGCGATCACGGAAACGCCCGCGACCCTTTTTTTTTCTATTTCCATCCGGTCCTTCACGGTCAATTCTGTCTTTGTAAAGTTCGGCGACTTGTTTACTATGCTCCATAAATTACCCCCCGATCTGCGCATTAATCCCGTATTCAGCAAACCAGCCCGTAATTTCTTCCAGGGATCCAGGAACCGGTTCTTCCATTATTGTAAATTCCTCCTGTTTGCCGAGTTTTGAATACTTGTGTCGTGCAATGGCATGATAGGGCAACAGGTGAACCATCCGCCTTTTCCCGGGAAGCAAAGATATGAATTCAGCGGTTTGACGGATGTTTTCTTCCCCATCATTTACTCCGCCGATCACCGGGATACGGATGATGATATCCACCCCGGTGGCTGCAATTTTTTTCAGATTATCCAGGATCATGTCATTTGATGCCCCGGTCCATAATTCATGCAGCCCGGCATCCATCACCTTCAAGTCATATAAAAAAAGATCGGTATGCCGGGCAACCTCCAGCAAGATCCCGGTATCGACATTCCCTGCTGTATCCACAGCCCGGTGGATGCCTTGGCTGCCGCATTCATCTAACAATTCGATCAGAAGCTTTGATTGCAAAAGCGGTTCTCCACCCGAGAAGGTAACACCTCCCCCGGAGTATTGAAAAAAGATGCGTTCTTTTTCGATGATCTCCATGATTTCGGGAACCGGCATATTCCTGCCCGACATTTCGATGGCTTTCGACGGACATTCATCCGCGCATCTGCCGCAAAGAGTGCAAAGGTGTTGATCGGTAATGATCCCTTCAGAATTCAGCGTTATGGCATGGTCGGAACAGATTGCGACGCATGTTCCGCATTTGATGCATTTAGCCGGGGAATACATTTTCTCAGTCGTGAAAGAAATGCCTTCCGGGTTATGGCACCAGGCACAATGAAGATTGCAGCCTTTAAAAAAGACCACAACCCGGATGCCGGGACCGTCGTTGATCGCATAACGTTTTATATCGAAAATGGTGCCTTCTGACATAATAATTTACGATTATACGATTTACGATTTTAGAATGAATTGAACGATTGACGATATACGATTGCCCGCTGCTAATCGTCAATCGTAAATCTTACAATTCAATCGTAACTCTAAAATCGTCAAATCGAAAATATTAAGAGCTATTAAAAAGTGTCAATTTCAGTTCTCTCGATGATCTCCTGCTGAAGATCAGCATTCATATCAGTGAAATAATCGCTGTAACCCGCCATCCTGACAAGCAGATCCTTATAATCTTCCGGACAGGCTTGTGCAGCAAGCAGGGTAGCTGTATCTACAATATTGAACTGAACGTGGTGGCCGCCAAGATTAAAATAACTGCGGATCAGTTGTCCGAGCTTCTTAAGGTCCTCCTCCTTTCGCAACAGACCAGGTAAAAACCTCAGGTTAAGCAATGTTCCTCCGGATTTAACATGATCAAGCCTGGTCAGCGATTTTACAACGGCTGTCGGTCCGTGTGTATCAGCCCCATGGGAAGGGGAGGTGCCGTCGGAGATGGATTTTCCGGCCAATCGTCCATTGGGTGTTGCACCCGTTATCTTTCCAAAGTAGACATGACAGGTGGTTGAAAGCATGTTCAGGTGATATTTTCCACCGGGTTTGATGTTGGGTTTTCCGTCAATGGTCGAAAACAGATCGTTGTAAACTTTTACAGCAATGTTATCCGCATAGTCATCATCATTACCGAAGAATGGGGTCCGGTTCATGATTGCCTGTCGCAACACCTCTTCGCCATTAAAGTTCTTCAGTACCGCTTTCAGAAGCCGGTCCATGGTGTATCTCTTTTCATCAAAAACATGCTTTTTAAGTGCTGCAAGGCTATCGGTCACCGTACCAAGGCCGCAGCATTGAATGTAGCTGGTATTATACCGGGGACCTCCATCATAATAATCCCTTCCTTTGGCAATGCAATCGTCGATGACCACTGAAAGAAATGGTGCGGGTGCATATTTGGCAAACATCCGGTCGATGTAGTTGCTCACCCTCATTTTCAGATCAACCACGAACTGCAGTTGTTTCAGAAAGGCTTCATACAGCGCGTCGAAACTCTCAAACGACCTGGGATCGCCCGTTTCAAAACCTGCAAACTTGCCGGTAACCGGGTCAACCCCATTGTTTAGGGTGATTTCAAGTATCTTGGGAACATTCAGATATCCGGTGAGCAGATAGGCTTCCTTACCGAATGCACCCACTTCGATACAACCGCTGCATCCACCTTCATACGCATCCTGAATTGATTTCCCCTGCCGGAGCAACTCCGCGATGTAAATATCGGGATTGAACACGGATGGATACCCATATCCCTTCCGGATCACACGGATTGCCGCCTGAAGAAACTGATCGGGTGTTTTTGCACTGATATGCACCGAGTTGCCCGGCTGGAGTATATGGAGCTCCTCGATCACCTCTAACATGAGGTATGAAACTTCGCTGGTACCATCGGTTCCATCGCCCTTCAGTCCGCCAATATTGATGTTGGTGAAATCATTGTACGTACTGCTTTCACGAGCCGTGATGCCCACCTTGGGAGGAGCGGGATGATTATTCACCTTGATCCAGAAACAGGAGAGGAGTTCCTTTGCTCCTTCTCTTGTAAGAGTTCCGGCGGCAATTTCCCGCTCATAAAAGGAAGCGAGGTGGTGGTCAAAATGCCCGGGATTCATCGCGTCCCAGCCATTCAGTTCCGCGATGGTGCCAAGGTGTACGAACCAGTACATCTGGATGGCCTCCCAAAAGTTCCTCGGGGCATGAGCAGGTACCCATCTGCAGACTTCTGCTATTTTCCTCAGCTCGGCGGCACGTTCCGGATCAGGTTCGGTGGCGGCCATTTCATCGGCAAGGCCGGCATGACGTCCGGCAAAAACGATCACTGCATCACATGCAATGTCCATGGCCTTCCATTGTTCCGATTTGTCCGTAGCCTCAGGGTCGTTCAGGTAATCCAGCGCAGCAAGGTTTGCAGCAATCTCCCTTTTGAAATCCAGCATCCCTTTCCGGTATATCTTTCCATCGAGGGCGGTATGTCCGGGAGCGCGTTGTTCCATGAACTCGGTAAACAAGCCGGCCTCATAGGCAACTTTCCATTCCGCCGGAACATGGCTGAAGATCCGTTCACGCTGGGTTTTCCCTTTCCAGTATGGGATCACTTCCCGTTCATAACGGTCAATGTCTGCCTGACTTATGACATACCGCTGCATCTCCCGGGTGTTCAGCACATGAAGGTCCTCCACACTGTGGCAGGTCAGTTCTGGAAATGTAGGAACCGACTTTGGGGCAGGACCCCGTTCGCCAACGATAAGCTCATCCTCACCCAGATAAATAGTCTTTTTCCTGCAATGATCCAGAAAATTCATGGCCCGCAAAACCGGGATGGAACATGTTCCATAATTCTCCCTGTAGAACGCTGTTTCATGCAAAGCCCGTTCAATTGACAGGGAAGGCTGGGTTTCGACACTTAATTTTCGGAGTTTCCGGATACGATCATTCATCTGACAATTAACTTTCCCTCCCTGATGAGCCGCTTATCTTTGTTCCGCACGACTAGAAGATATTGTCCTGACTGAAATCCCGTTACCCGGATCATTAAATGATCTTCATGGATTCCGGTTCTGGTAAACACATTCCGGCCCGACAAGTCGAATAATTGAACTTCATACGGCCCAATGCCATCGAGGAAATGAATGAAAATCCCGTCTTGCGCAGGATTTGGGAAAATAGACAACTTATTGTCGCGGTTATCGAAGATATCGTTGTAAGACAAAAGAACAGTGCAGTAACAGGTTCCGCAATTGGCATTATCAAGGTAAATTGTCTCATAATTTTGCCGGAAACAGGCAAAACTGTATTCGTCACCACAAAGAGCTATGTCTGAAATGATCGGGTTAAACAATCCGAACCATGAGATACTGCCTATCCCTTCAACCCAGTGATCGGTCATGAGCTGGCCACTCAGATTCCATTGTTTCCGGTACTCATTGTTCCAGAGCAATATGGAATCGATGGAATTAACGGTTAAATAATGAGGTGTTTGCGGCCAGAATGAAAAGGTATCCCCGCACAATGCTCCACCGGTCTGGTACCAGATGGTATCCCCGGCCTCCATGGAAAAATCATAAAGGATCGTTTCATCAAAGCCGGGTTTTAAAAAGAAGACCTTTTTGTTTTCATCTTCCCGGATCGCTCCAAAATAGTTTGAGAGTGGAGTAACCAGCATGGTGTCGAGCAGGTAATAAACCTTTGAATAGGTGTTGTCATTTATGACCGTATCCCGTGATAAACCAAACCGGAACTCATATTCAGCGTTCGTAAAAACATTATCCCCGACGGTGTTCCAGATGGCATTGGAATCAGGAAAATTATAATGCATCTGCCCGTTGGCATGAAAGCATGATGAATACATCATGAATAAAAGAACTGTAAGCTTCGTTTGTTTGACAAGTGTTTCCATAATGTAGGTTTTAGTAATAGTTCAACGATTTCCGGTTTCTGGTTAATTCACCTCTATTTAACTGCCAAATTATGAATAAATATTGAGCCCGATCCTAAAAGTATATTTTTTTTTACCGCAATGGCGAAAAGACGCAAATGGTTCGATTTCAGACACTATTAATGGTAATTTTGATTCGAATCGATCCACCTCTGGCCCCTCCGTTTGGAACAGTGAAAGCTGCAGATAAACCAGAGGTCTTACTATTTTGGGCTAAAGCCCTTTCGGTCAACCCTATGGTTCAATCCCCGGCCTGAAGACCAGGGTAATTCATGTGGAGAAAAGGAATGGTGCCGGTTCTATACTGCCCAGGAATGCAACAGCGGTTGCCTGGATATCCAATCGTTATTGTTTTCGTTCATTGATTCTCTATGATCCTTCTATGAATCCAAAAGTTCTTCAATGATTCTCAATGGCTGTTCAATTGTTTTAAGAACTTTTCGGCGAGGGATTAATATTCACGATTTTATTTGGAAATCAGGTAAAAGCGTCTTATTTTTATATGGTCAAAAAAATTCCTGTAATACTCCTTTGTGTCAGTAATTCAACACTTTATAAAACCCATGGATATGAAAAGGATCATTTTCTTTCTGGCCGTGATGGTAGTTTCATGGTCAGGTTTTTCACAGGTAGGGATTGGTACATTGTCCCCACACCGTTCCTCAATGCTTGATGTTGTAAGCGATACAGCAGGATTTCTTCCTCCGCGGATGACGGACGCCCAAATGTGGGGGATCGGTTGGGCTGTGGCCGGACTTATGGTGTACAATACCACGTATAATCAATACTATTATTTTGATGATGTTTCCTGGAATCCCATCACAGGCAGCGGAGCCGGGTGGTTGTTGACAGGCAACAGCACCCTCGACCCATGGAATCATTTTCTCGGTACTACCGATACCTCCGCCCTGCGTTTCAGGGTAAACAACGACAAGGCCGGGATTATAGACTTTGGAAAACGATCAACCGCACTGGGTTATCGTTCACTTTACAACAATTCGGCCTATGACAATACGGCTTTTGGCGAAGAAGCCCTTCACAACAATACGACTGGTGCACAAAATTTGGCAATAGGGAATTCAGCCCTTCATGAGAACCGCAACGGGAATAACAACACCGCGGTCGGATTCCTGGCTTTATATCAGGATACTGCCTGGAACAATACAGCATTTGGTGAATCGGCAGCTTATTGGAATATCTCAGGAGAGCAAAATGTTGCCGTCGGAAATTCCGCTTTGCATGAAAACAAATCGGGACAAAACAATACCGCTGTCGGGTACACTGCACTTTTCAATGATACTGCCTGGAATAATACAGCAGTAGGCGAATCTGCAGCGTACTGGAATATATCGGGTGAGCAAAACGTAGCGATTGGTAATTCTACCCTTCATGAGAACAAATCGGGCCATAATAATACTGCCATAGGTTATATTGCCCTTTTCAATGACACTGCCTGGAACAACACCGCGGTGGGCGAATCTGCAGCTTATTGGAACATATCAGGTTCCGAAAACGTGGCAGTTGGAAATTCTGCCCTTCACGAAAACAAGTCGGGCCATAATAATACTGCCATAGGTTATATTGCCCTCTTCAATGACACAGCCTGGAATAATACCGCGGTGGGCGAATCTGCTGCTTACTGGAACATATCAGGTACATCGAATGTGGCGGTTGGCAATTCGGCATTAGCCAATAACAGATCCGGCTCCAACAACACGGCTGTCGGGTATCTTGCCTTGTATAACGATACAACCGGTAACAACACGGCTATGGGGGAATCTTCCATGTATTCAAATACGATGGGAACAGCCAACGTTGCGGTCGGTAATTCAGCCCTCGGAAGCAACAGGACAGGTAGTGACAACACGGCCATAGGATTTTTGGCATTGAATCAGGATACGACCGGTGAAAATACGGCGGTTGGTTCCTGGTCCATGTATGCAAACACGGGGGGAACTTCAAACGTAGCGGTTGGAAAATCGGCTCTGGCCAATAACAGGACGGGAAGCAACAATACCGCCATCGGATTCCTGGCATTGCACCAGGATACGGTGGGTGGAAATACAGCAGTTGGATCCTGGTCGATGCATTCGAATATCAATGGTTCACAAAATGTGGCTGTCGGGAATGATGCACTTGTCAGCAATGTGGCGGGTTACAGCAACACAGCCATCGGCTTTGAAGCCATGCGTAATGATTCGGCAAGTGAAAATACAGCCATCGGATACCAGGCAATGCTTAACAATACAATGGGGCATGCAAATGTTGCTATTGGACAGACGGCATTGAGCCAAAACCTTAATGGTAACTATAATACTGCCGTGGGTTGGGATGCCATGAAACAAGCGCATGGCAGTGGCAATGTCGCTTTCGGGAAGTCGGCATTGAAATTTAACGCCACGGGTAGCGGGAATGTGGCCATCGGAAAAGATGTACTGCTTTCATGTCTCGATGGCTCCAACAACACCATGATTGGTACCCAGGCAGATTTTGCGTCCGGCAGCCCTTCCGACATTTCCAACTCCACCGCCATCGGGTATGATGCTAAGGTAACTGAAAGCGACGAGGTCCGCCTGGGAAATAACAGCGTTCAGACATTATATTGCATGGGAGCTTACAACAGTACGATCCCGGCAGTAGATCCGAACTTGTACGTCGACGAATATGGCCAGATCATGCGGGTATATACTCCGCTGAAAATGAATGTACCCGGGTTGAAAGAGTCTTTGACATATGATATCACCCAAGTCCCTCCACGTGCTTCCAAAAAGGTACAGTTTATGGTAGATGGCTGTGTTTTGGGCCAGACAACCTTTGTCTCCCCTTCCGGCGAGCTTCCGGATGGCCTCGTGATCGCCTATGCCAGGGTGAGCGAACCCGGGAAAGTAGAAGTCAAATTCACTAATACAACAGATCAGCCGATTGATCCGGAAGAGATGAACTTTATCGTTACCGTGCTGAAATAGTATAACCACTGAGGCACTAAGAACACTTAGAAACACTAAGAAAAAATTATCAGAAAAATATCATTTGTAACAGTTGGAATGCTTTCTGTCTCTTAGTGAATCTTAGTGTTCTCAGTGCTCTTAGTGGTAAAAAAAATCACCGAGACACTTAGGACACTTAGAAACACTAGGTGGTTAAAAAGACTACGAAAATGGCGTTCGTAATCAAATAATCCGTACCTTTGCACCCTTTTTCCGGGGTTCATCCCCTCAAACATAAAAAACATAAAATTAAATGATTACAGTCTCTAACCTGACCGCCCATTAGAAAACAATTACAAAGAATCCACAATACCACCATAAACCCACTGAAAGCCTTGTATTCAAGGCTTTTTTTATTTCATGATGTTAATAAGTATTCATGTTAAATATTGCTTTTCTTATGGGTGATTTGTACCTTTGTTGTACCCTGATCAGGCAAGGTACAAATATGTTAGGGTGTACTTGGACTTTTCCCGAATCGGCAACCAGCGAATTTACCAGTTCCAACAAAAGATAAACAATATGCAGCTGCAAAGAATTGAAACAAAAATCTATGAGGTCAGAGGCCAAAAAATAATGCTCGATTTTGACCTTGCCGAACTGTACGAAGTACAAACTAAAAATCTGAACCTTGCTGTTAAGAGGAACATTAAACGGTTTCCCAGGGACTTTATGTTTCAACTGACAAAACCCGAATGGGAGGATTTGAGGTTGCAAATTGAAACCTCAAAAGGCAGAGGCGGCACAAGGTATTTACCATATGCCTTTACGGAACAAGGCTTAGCCATGCTCAGCGGCATTTTAAATTCGGACAAAGCTATTGACGTAAATATTGCCATCATGCGGGCGTTTGTGTTTATCAGGCGATACGCTTTAACCCACAAAGACCTGACCGACAAGCTCAGAGAGCTTGAAAGCCAATACAACAAGCAATTTAAAGACGTTTACGATGCTTTAAACTACCTGTTACAAAAGGACAAACAGGAAACCGAGCAGAAGGAACGTAAGCGCATTGGTTTTTAAATAAAAAACAACAACTGAGCCATGGCCACAAAAATTACATTGAGAACAAAATCAATATCCGGGAACCGTGAAAGTCTTTACCTGGATTTTTACCCGGCCATTCCAAATCCCAAAACCGGGGAGCCAACCAGGCGGGAATTTTTAGGCCTTTACCTGCATTCCCCGATTAAGCAATTAAAGCGGAAGGATAAACTGATCCCGGTTTACGACAACAACCCGATTATGAATAATGAGTTTCTGCAACATAATGAGGAAACGATCATTAAGGGGGAACAGATCCGACGGGAACGGGAGAACCAGCTGGGTAAGCCTGAAATTTATTCCGGCTACGAAAAGGAACAACTAAGGCTTAAAGAAATGGGGGAACGTAATTTTGTCGACTACTTTAAGCAACTTAAAGACAAAAGAAAGAAAACAAGCCATGACAATTGGGTTTCGGCATATTATTACCTTGAGTCATACACCAATGGGAAATTGAGGTTTGCCGATCTTTCTGAAAAATTTTGCAATGATTTTAAAGAACACCTTATAAAAGCCCCAAACAGGAGAAGCCCAACAAAAACCCTTTCTCACAACTCCGCAGTTGCCTATTTTAACATGTTTAAGGCAACCTTGAGCCAGGCATTTAAAGATGGTGATTTGCCGATTGACCTGAGCAGGAAAATAAGCCCTATAAAATCAGTAGAAACACACAGGAGCTTTTTGACCCTTGAGGAATTAAACGACCTTGTTAAAGCCCCCTGTAAAGATTCATTATTAAAAAGAGCAGCATTGTTCTCAGCATTAACCGGTCTGAGACATTGCGACATTATAAATCTTGTGTGGGGAGAGGTGGAATACATTAAGGGTAACGGGTATTTCATTCAGTTCAAACAACAAAAAACAGGAGGGGCTGAAATGATGCCAATTTCAGATCAGGCTTATAAATTGCTCGGGGAACGCAAAGAACCAGGAGATAAAATATTTGCCGGTCTTACCTACTCTGCATACTACAATAAACAACTTTATCAGTGGATTGGGGCCGCAGGGATAACAAAGGACATTACCTTTCACTGTTTCAGACATACATTTGCCACCTTGCAGCTCAGCAGTGGAACGGATATATACACGGTTTCAAAAATGTTGGGACACCGCGACATGAGGCAAACCCAGATTTACGCGAAAATCATTAATATGACCAAACGGGAGGCAGCAAACCGGATAAAAATTAAACTATGAAAAATGACAATTTAGAACCCCTTACCATTGATACATTATTATTCAGCCTTATGGCAATCAATTATGTTTTCAGGGTTCAACGGGATGAGCCGTTCGATATTTTTCCGGTTAAAATCCAGGCACCTTTTGATTTAAAAGACTTTTCATTGGTTAATTATGAGCTGAAAAACGCATTAGATGTAGGTAACTGTCAATATGGTGTTCACACCCGGCAACTGCTATGGGATCATCGGGGCAAATGGTGCCGGCAAATCCACCTTTCTCAAACTGCTCTATGGGGAGATGAACAATACAAAAGGATCTGTGACATTCGGTCCAGGTGAACAGTTATCGGTGCTGAAACAAAACCATGCCGAATTTGATGACTATCCGGTGCTTACCACTGTGTTGATGGGCCATTCCCAATTGTGGGAGATCATGAGCAAAAAGGAACTGTTGTAGGCCAAAGATGACTTTTCGGAAGCAAATGGCAACAACGCTTCGGAGCTCGAGGAACGTTTTGCAGCCATCGATGGCTGGAATGCCGAAAACAACGCGGCCAGCCTGTTAAGCGGATTGGGGATCAAAGAGGCATTGCACGGTCCTCGACTCTATTTGTACACACATTGTCGACATCGATTTCGGCAGGGTACAGCAATTCCCCGGAAATTACAGTTTCTGGTACGAATCGAGCCAGTTGGCACTGCGTCAGCAACTCGCACAGAATAAAAAGGCCGAGGAACGCAAGAACGAACTGCAGGAATTCATCGCACGGTTCAGCGCCAACGCCTCGAAGTCGAAACAAACAACCAGCCGCAAAAAGATGATTGAGAAGCTCAATATTGAAGAGATCAGGACATCGACCAGGAAATATCCGGGCATCATCTTCACGCCCGACCGCGAACCGGGAAATACCATCCTGGAAGTAAAGGGATTAAGCAAAACGGCCGACGGTACCATGCTTTTCAGGAACCTCAGTTTCACCATGCAGAAAGAGGATAAGATCATCTTCCTGTCACGCGACACTCGGGCTATGACGGCCTTCTTCGAGATAATCAAGGGTCATGAAAAACCCGATTCCGGATCGTATGAGTGGGGGCAGACCATCACAAAAGTATATTTATGGCTGGAATACGAAAAACTGTTCCAGACAGAGCTGAACCTGATGGAATGGCTTGCTCAGTATTCAAGCGATACTACCGAAAATTACCTCCGGGGATTCCTTGGGAAGATGCTCTTCTCGGGTGAAGAGATCTTTAAAAAAGCCAATGTGCTTTCAGGGGGCGAGAAGGTTCGCTGCATGATCGCCCGGATGATGACCAGGAACGCCAACGTGATGATACTCGATACACCCACCAACCACCTCGATCTTGAGTCGATCCAGGCATTTAACAATACGCTTATGAAATTCAGGGGCAACATCCTGATGTCGTCGCATGACCATGCCTTTATTCAATCTGTTTGCAACCGAATCATCGAAATCTCCCCCAAAGGAATGATCGACAAACGGATGGAGTATGACGACTATGTCACGGATGACAAGATCAGAGACTTACGCGAAAGGTTATATTGACATGGAGTTGCAGGACCGTGATTTACGAGGGTGAAATTTTCAACGAGGTCATGGAAACAGATCCCATCACTGTTTTATCATTGAAGAAAGTTACTGCCTCGCCCTCATTTTTCAAGGCAAGTACATAGAGCAATGGCAGGTAATGCTCCGGAGTTGGTATCGCGAGATTTACGGCGCTTCCTAATTTCTGGTACTCAATGAGTTGCTGATGCTCATTTTCTGCGATCAGCCTTTTGAACTTTTCATTTGCTTCAACAGCCCAGTCAAATCCCCGGATTTGCCTGCTCCATTCGATAACCCTCAGGTTATGCACCATGTTTCCGCTGCCGAGGATCAGCACACCCTTTTTGCGAAGCGGGCCAAGTTCCTTAGCCAGGTCATAATGGCCCTGTGCGTTCTGTTTATAATCCAGGCTTAGCTGGATCACAGGGATAGAGGCATCGGGATACATCTGGCTGATCACGCTCCATGCCCCATGATCAAGGCCCCATTTTTCATCAAGACCGACACTTTTCCCGGTCACGGCTGCCTGTGTTTCTTTGGCCAATTCCGGACTACCCGGCGCAGGGTACTGAATATCGAAGAGTTGTTGGGGAAATCCCCCGAAATCATGGATGGTTTTGGGATTTGCCATGGATGTCACAAAGGTCCCGTTGGTTTCCCAATGTGCAGAAATGCATAGGATGGCATTTGGTTTTTCCATTTTCTCTGCCATTACCCGCCATCCCTCCGTAAATTCATTGCGTTCAATAGCATTCATAGGGCTGCCATGGCCGACGAAGAGCACCGGCATCGGGCCTGTGTTATTGAACAGCAACCAGTTTCAATTTGATAATAAACTCATCATAGATCGCCTTGTCGCCCAAATCGCTGAAAAACGATCCGGAACCATATTTAATATTATATAAGGTACGATCAATTACGATGCTGTTGGCATTGAAGATGTATGAATTGCCATCCTTCATCACATTGGCCTTGAAAGTCAGTGGCTTAGTGATCCCTTTTACCGTCAGATTCCCGCGTACTTCAGTTACGGATTTGCTGATATCAACGGGTTTTGTAATGGTAAATACGCCTTCGGGGAATTTGACCACATCAAAAAAATCAGGTGATTTCAGGTGCGTAACCAACTTCTTATTGTATTCTGCATCGGTTAAATCTGTATTTACAATGGTCGTCATGTTTATTACGAACGACCCTGAAATTATTTTACCGGCTTCAATTTTTAAGGTTCCTGACATGATGTTGATCGTTCCTTCATGGGAACCTGTAATTTTTTCCGCTTTCCAGTTCAGGGTTGATTTTGAAGCGTCAACCACAAAGGTCTGTGCCATACCGGATGCCATGGCAAACTGCACTATAATTAATATTGCAATGATTTTCGTTTTCATGTGTTAAAAATTTGTTTTTTAATGGTCACATGGAATATCCATGATTATCATTCACGATTTGCATAAACGGAATTCCTATGGATATTTCATTTTGATTTCAGATTTTGTTTTACATTGATTGATTAAGATTACAAAAGTACATTGACAGCGTAATCTGCTGGTTACACATTCAGGAAGAGTTGTGGTACAATCAGGAAATAACAGAAAGAATCTTTTTACGGAATCCGGTTGGGGTTGTACCGGTTTTTTTATGAAATACCCTGGTGAAATAGGATTTTTCGTTATATCCCAGTTCATAACCGATCTCAGAGACAGTTTTCTCAGTGTTTAACAGCAACTGCCTGGCTTCAATCAGTTTCCTGGTCTCGATGATCTCGGTAATGCTTTTACCAAAAACAGCCTGGCTGATAAGATTCAGGTTACGGGTGGACATGTTCAGTTTGTCGGCATAAAACTCAACGCCAACGGGACGTTTATAATTATACTCCAGGATTTTTAAAAAGGTGTTAAAAGTGATCAGTTGTGAATTCCCTGAATTGTTATCGCTGAGAAATTGTTTTTTTGTAGCGGACTCGAGTTTAGACAGGACTGCATTTAACAAATGCCGGATTATTTTATAATCAGCCGGTACCATTCCGTTTTCACGAAGCATGATTTCACACAGATCATTCATGGTCGTGCTGCAAAAATCGACATCCAGTTTGAAATTATTATCATCCAGGAATGTGGAGTAAAAGTTAAAGCCGCTTTGTGGTATGAATTCACTCGTGTACCTGATCACCCATCCCCTGGTTTTTTCATCAGGGATAAAACTATGTATTTTACCCTGTGCAACATAAACAATAACAGGGGGCTCAAGCACCATGGGGGTGAAATCAATGAAATGGGTAGGATAGCCATGCGTAATGATGATCAGCTCTTCATGATCATGCCTGTGTGGTTCCGAAGGGTTCATTAAAACAACTTCGACCATCTCCCCTGTGATCTTCTGTATGACAAATGGAACTTCCATTCTTAAACTGTTACCGAAAAAACTATACTCTGACCTGTCCCCGCCTTTCCTTCTTCTCCGACTGCTGGCGTTTCTCCTCCAACCGCTCTTCCTTTGAAGCTTTGGATGGTTTAGTAAGTGTTCGTTTTTTACGTGGTGTCAATGCCCTTGCAAGCAACAAATAAAACTTCCCGGTCACTTTTTCCTTATTCTGCAACTGCGATCGTTCCGATTGTGAAACAAGCACCAGTTCACCCGCTGCATTGATCCTCGATGCAAGTTTTTCAGCCACCAGCAACTTCTCCGCCTCTGAAAGCAAGCCGGATGAGGCAACATGAAACCGCAGTTCAATCTTCGTGTTTACCTTGTTCACATGTTGTCCGCCAGGGCCGCTGCTCCGTGAAGCGCTGAAATGCAATTCACCTGTAAAATCGCGCTTTTCCATGATCATTACGATGGAACAAAAATACTCCTTTTTTTGTGAAAAAATATCAGGAACGGGCAACCTGAAAATGAATTTGGTGTCTGTTATATGTAATTATCTGGTTGTCTTCAGGATTTCAAATTTCGGAAATCTCCCCAGAATTATTACAAAGTGTGTGTGAGCTTGTTTTTTAGGTTAATTTTTACGGTCAGCAGCCACTATTGATTAATAATAGTGGCTGTTGTTTTTAAGATTCGTCGTAGTTGTTTTGTACTTTTGTACAAATGATACATATGAAATATCCATAAGCACAACGTTCATGCAAACCGTGAATGTTAATCATGGATATTCCATGTGACCATTAAAAAACAAATTATTAACACATGAAAAACCGGTATTTTTCTTTTCTCGCAGGTTTGTTTTTGTTATTGTCCGTTTTTGGTTTTGCGCAGGGTAAACAGACCGAAATCATTATCCTTCATACCAATGACATGCATTCAAAGATCGACAACATGGCCAAACTGTGCTACCTTGCCGACAGCCTCCGGAATATCTTTCCCTATGTCTTCCTTGTATCAGCGGGAGACAATTTTACAGGGAATCCTGTCGTCGATATGGTGCCTGACAAAGGATACCCGATGATCGACCTGATGAACCGGTGCCGGTTCGATGTCAGTGCCCTGGGAAACCACGAATTTGACATGGGACAGACACTCCTTAAAAAACGCATCGTCCAGGCTAATTTCCCATTCATCTGTTGCAACATGGAGGCGACAGATGCCGTGGTTGGCCAACTCAGACCTTATATTATTCTGCAGGCAGGTCATAATGCCGCCATCGTGATGCTCGGGCTCATCCAATTGGACGACAACGGTTTGCCCAGCGCACATCCGGCGAACATGAAGGATATAAAATTTGTCAACGGACTTTCCAGGGCCCTCGATTTCGAATGGCTGAAGAAACAATACGGAATCCTGATCGGCCTTTCCCACCTTGGCGTGGATGACGACATACGCCTGGCCGATTCAATGCCGCTTTTCGATATGATCATTGGAGGCCATTCGCATACATTACTTGATCAACCGAGGTATGCAAACGGTGTGATGATCGTCCAGGCCGGCGCTTATATGAAGTATGTAGGAAAAACGACCCTGATGGTGGAGGAGGGAAAAATTGTCAGCCGCAAGGATGAGGTGATCCCCTTCTCGTCCCTGAACAAAGAGGATCGTGGCGTAAGGGCACTGATCGACATGTACAATGACAACCAGGAGTTCAACAAAATTGTCGGAACAGCAGAAAAACCGATTGAAGGAGAGGATGAACTTGGCAGCCTGATGACAGACGCCCTGACAAACCAGCTTAAGGTTGATTTTGCCTTTCAGAATAAAGGCGGGATCCGTAGTCCCTCGATATCCCAGGGAGCGATCACACTGAAAGATGTGTACAAACTGGACCCGTTCAACAACCAGGTAGTGATCTTTTCAATGAAAACGGATGAAATTAAATCCCTGATCTGCTATGGATACCAGCATGAAAAGGGAATTGACCTTCAGGTTTCGGGTATGACATACCAGGTGACAGATGACGGAAAGGGGCAGTGTTCAACGGTGGAAATGTTCGATAAGTCAGGTAAACCGCTTAACCCTTCAGGGGAATACGCTGTGGCCATGAACAATTACATGGCAGATACCTATATTTTTGAGCATAAAGACCCTGGAACCATTACAAACCTTACTACTTCCGATGCCCTGGTGAGATATCTCAGCGCTACAGGTAAAGTTGATTACAGTGGTGTCAAGCGGGCGACCGTCGTCAAATAGATATACTATTTCACCCAGAGCAGCCTGATCAGTTGCGCGACTTCCGTATTCTGGATGAACGGACCCCTCACGCTGTCACGCTCATCGGCAAAGTTCCGGTACAGTTCGCACCCTGCCCCTTTGGCATAAAAAGGAATGAGTGAGTTCGAATGTTCCGTCGAATTGAATTTCATGACAGGCAGATTACCTTTGCCCTGGTCGGTCAGAGGTGTAAAGGGTTCTCCACCCCAAAGCAACCCGGTTTCATGGTCACCGGTTACGATCAACAGGGTCTCATCCCAATTGCTGTTCTCTTCAATCCAGGTCACAACAGTACCAACTGCTTCGTTAAAGCCGGTCATCTCCTCGATCAGCCGGCCCTTCTGGTTTGAATGTGAAGCCCAGTCGGTAGCCCCACCTTCGATCATTACGAAAAATCCGTTTGGATTGTTATCAAGCACATTCAATGCTGCGCCGGTCATTTCAGCAAGGGTGGGCACGGTTGTAATGAAAGGCATCACGAAAGGCGGAGAATCTTTGGATTCATCATGCTGAAATTTTCTGGCCTGCTGGGTTGTCTGGTAAACTTCGGGGCAACCAAGCACACGTTCCGGGGTTTTACCTGTTTGCAGAGACCTGAAACTTTCAAGGTCCGTGATAACAGTCCAGGCATCAGACTTCCCGTCCCCGTCAATATCTCTGACACGTTTCGTTTGTCCATGAACGTTAAAAGCGACCTCTTTTCCGCTTCCTTCCAGTAATTTCGTCCAGAATGCACTGTCAACCACGTATTTCGAATCATTCCACCTTCCTTTCACAGGAATGCCGTCGTTGTCATACATCGGGTTGCCGCAGCCCATGATCACGTCGCAGCGACTGTCAAGCAACATTTCAGCAGCGATCTGGGCGTAGTTGGCCCGTGACTCGTTATGGGCTACAAATCCGGCGGGTGTGGCATGTGAAAATTCAACGGTCGTCACCACACCGGCCGATTTTCCAATCGATTTAGCCAGTTGAACGAGGTTCTCGAGGGTATCATGTTCCAATGACATACCGACGGAATTGTTATAGGTCTTGAAACCGGTTGCCAGCGCCGTGGCTGCTGCAGCCGATTCGGTACAATCCTTATTTAGATACGCGGGATCCTTCCAGGCCCTGGAAGGGTCATAACCACCGGAATAATAATTTGATCCCGGGTTCCCGGCTTCATATTGGCCTGCTTTTGCCGGATAATGTGCCAGGGCGAGCCTGACCGGGAATTTTTCCTGCACCTGTGCAGCCATACCAAGGTAATAGTTGGTGGCAAGAATGTGATTATAGCCAACGCCATCGCCAATCATGATGATGACGTTTTTGGGATTCGGAAGGTGCTTGGTTTTCTGGGCATTGGTTGCCAATACTGTTATTAATATCAATGCAATCCCTCCAAGGATTGTTCGGTTGATTCTGATCATAGCTTCTTTATGGGTGTTCTTTTTGTTTCTCTATGTATTTGATTACATTTGGTATTTGTGAAAATCCATGTGTTTTTTGCCGCCAAAATGCAAAAAACAAAGATAATTGAAATCCTGAAATATCCATAAGCACAACGTTCATGCAAACCGTGAATGTTAATCATGGATATTCCATATGACCAATAAAAAACAAATTATTAACATATGAAACCAATCGTTTACATGTATCTGACTTAACCTTTCAGCGTCCGGCGTCCATCGCGCGGCTTTCACCCCCCGATTTTCGGGGATTCGTCGAATTTATATTCCCGAAAGGGCCAACCTGGATTAATTTTGGCCTAAATATTCAACCTATGGAAACTTTATCACACATTCTTGCATCTTTCGACATTTTCCAGGTTCTTGTCAGCGCTTTTCCCCACATATATAATCCCATCCTGCATGCCTTCCAGGGCATGTTCACCATGCTGACGGAAATGGCCGGAAAGCAATTTGCATCGCATCCGGGTCTGATCCTGGGTACGGTTATTTTTCTCCTGGTCTATGTAACATGGTCGGGAGTATTAAAACTAAGAAGAACCGTCTTTGCTACCCGGACACCATCTCCCACACATTCTCTTTGACCCGTTAACCCCCTCTCTTTTTCTTTTGTAATTTTGCAGCCGTTAATTATTATTGGCTATGACCCTTGATTATTTCTCCCGCTTTTTCGATAATGAGACCTTTATGTACATTATCCTGCCCCTGTTGATATTCTTTTTCCGTATCATCGATCAGTCGATCGGTACACTTCGATTGATTTTTGCTGCAAAGGGGCTCAAACGACTTGCTCCCTTTTTTGCTTTTTTCGAATCTTTCATATGGCTGGTTGCCATCGGGCAGATCATGAAGCACCTTGATAATATATACTGTTATATTGCTTTTGCCGGAGGTTATGCCGCCGGAAACTATTTCGGCATTCTCCTCGAAGAGCGGCTTTCGATCGGAACTGTCGTGATCAGGGTGATCCCAACCCGGGACACCACTGATCTGATCAAACATCTCCGGGGAGAGAATTTTGGTGTGACAGTGCTCCCCGTCGATGGTATGAAGGGGCCTACGAAGATGCTGTTCACAACAATCCGGCGGAAGGAGGCCCCTTATGTGATAGACATTATCAAACAACATAATCCGACTGCCTTCTATACGATTGATGAAGTAAAGATAGTGAGTGGAGGATATTTTGACCGCAAAAGCAAATCTATATTTTCCGTCTTAAATCCTTTTCAGAAAACCGTGAAATCATGACTTTCTTTCCATGAAAGGTTCGTATCTTTAGGGGAAAATAACGACTATGGAAACGTACGAAAAAATACTTGTATTGAACAACGGATTTGAAGCAAGTCTGCTGGAAGAAATTCTCAATGATCGTAAAATACCCCACGGCATTGTTACATCCGATGATACTGCTCTTGGAGGGATCATGGAAATGGAATTCGGATGGGGGTATGTTGAGGCTCACCCTAAGTACAGGCAAGAGATCTTGAAAATTTACGAAGAGATAAGAAAAACGTGATCGGGATTTGATGGAAAGTATCAGGGAAATTTTTGAGATCCTCTTAAATTCAGAAAAGCTTATCCATTACGGGGGACTGGCACTCCTGTTGATCGTGATCTTTGCTGAAACGGGATTGATCATCGGATTCATTTTCCCCGGTGATGCGCTGTTGTTCACAGCGGGATTGCTTTGCGGGAGTGACCTGGCCGTGAATATCTGGTTACTTATCATCACTGTAGCTGCCGCTGCCTTTGCAGGAAATTTAACCGGTTATTATACCGGGAAGGTTTTTGGTAAAAGGCTGATGGTTAAAAAAGACACATTCTTCTTTAAGCAACGACACTTTGATAAATCAAGGGATTATTACGAAAAATATGGCGGGATCGCTCTGGTCGCGGGTCGTTTTCTGCCGGTCATCCGGACTTTTGTTCCTATACTTGCGGGTACCATCGGCATAAACTTTTTCAGATTTAATTTATACAACATAATAGGAGCCGTATTGTGGTCCGGAACGCTGATTCCACTTGGATACCTCGTGGGGAGAAAAATCCCGGCATCCGTCGATAACATTGAATATTTTGTGCTTGGGATCACCATGGTCACCATGACCATTATGATCCGCGGTATCATAAAATTCAGGAAACGTCCAAAGTAAGCATGGCAAGACCATCATCGATCAGTTTCAGCAATTCCGGCCCTTCCGTTCTCTTTGAAAGCAGGAATTGGGTGACTTCCAGGGTGAAATGATCGTCAATTTTCTTTTCCTTCAGCAATTCAAGCATTTCAAGTGCGCAAAGCCAATCACCGGGATGATCGCCATGTAATTCCTGCCATAAAGTAGGCAATTGGGCAAAGGAACAATTCTGTTCCCGTATATCGCGAACCTGTTGATACAGTGCATGCAATTTCCGGGCATTTTCGTTATGCATGATCTTATGGGTTTTTTCTTCCGGGACGGGATAGCTTAATTCAAATGCATCGGCATCAGCGGGTCCCGAAAAGACCGAAACAATGCTTTGGCCGACGGCCATGTCAAATGTACCCCAATCCGGATTGAAAAGGATCTTGCCATCATTGGTCACGGTGCAATCGGTAAAGCTGATCAGAATCAGATGTCCGTCGCACATGGTTTTGCCGGCCACTTTCCCTTTGACATTTACTCCTGATTCGAATTCAAGATTGACCGGTTCACCAAGGGTCAGGCCGATCTGATCCAATTCCTCCTCTGAGAAATCTTCAAGGGGTACCGACAGATTCCTTACTCTGCCAACCGGGGAACCAAATCCATGGGAATGGTACTTTTTATCATGACCGGGCAACTCTTTCGCGGCATAATTAAGGTTTGTAGGCCCGGTGGTTGTCAGATAGACCGGCTCACCGTTTTTTTCAAGCACTTGTGTGAAGGTACCTGAAACCTGAAGCCCGGAAGAATATACAGCGGTCCCTGTGTTACAGGAACGGATCGCCTGCCTGAGTCCGTACAATCCGCCACGACGTACAGCCAGGCTCTCTGCAAATTCGTCAAGCACCCGGTTGAGTGATTCAAAATCGGGGGTGATGAATAGCTGTGGCTGAGGTTCGGTGATATCATAATTGTAATTAGCGGCATCGATGGTAAGCGGGATTTTCTTAACAGCAGGTTTCAGACACTGATAGCTTTCAGCGATGGACGAAAGGAGACCGGCCCCATAAATCTTCGGATCATCAGGGCTCCCGATCAGACCATATTCCACGGTCCACCAATGAAGGTTCCTGATACGTGCCAGTTCAGAGGGTACTCCCATGTTATTAGAAATGGTAGCCAGACGTAGTTCTGCCTCCTTTATGATTTCCTGGTCAGAATAAGGATCTGCTTTAACGATCGAGAGATGGCGGATGGCTTCATAAAGGGCATAGTCTTCAGGAGATAAAAAAGCCCTGGACCCGAATTCACCGAATCTGCGCAGGAAGCCGGCATATTCCGGTTCGGCAATGATGGGAGCATGCCCGGCCGCCTCGTGTATGATATCGGGTGCAGGCGTATAGCCGATCTGATCCATCGGCCGGATATCGGCCGCGATCACCAGAACGTTGTAAGCCTGGAAGGCCATGAATGCCGACGGAGGAACAAAACCATCCACCGCTACGGCAGCCCATCCGATATCTTTCAGGATACGGTTCATGCCATACATGCTCGGGATGGACTCGATGCTGATACCGGTCTTGCGTAAACCGTCGAGATAGGCTCCATGAGCGACCTTCCCGAGGTAACGTACGTTCTGACGCATCACGTACCGCCACAGCGCATGATCCTGCGGTGTGTATTCATTGTATGGCTGATCAATCGCCAGGCTCATCAGATGCCTGGGGAGGTTATCGAGGATCGGGTTGGTTTCCATTGTTTCTGTTGTTTATCTGTAGAGACATGCTATAGCATGTCTCTACCATCATATTGGCTTGGCAAGCTCGAAAAGTGCGGATCCTGACGCCCGCACATAATAATCACCTCCCAGTCGTCCGACCAGGTCAATTTTATCCGGGTCGATCCTACCCTTCTCATCCAGCACCTTCTGGTTCACATGTATAAGCACGATCTCGCATATCATAAGGTTCCCGGCCGCAGGTCCCAAACCGGTCTCGATCACCCGGATCACTTTACATTCTAATTGCACCGGCGATTCCTTTACCCTGAATGGTCTTACCAGATCCGATGGCTCCATGGTGAATCCGACCATGTCGAACTCGTTAACGCCTTTCGGAAAATCGGCGCTGGTCTCGTTTACCTTTTTTACCATTTCATAGGTTACGGAATTGATCACAACTTCAGGAACTTCCTTGATATTCTCGTAGGTATGTTTGGTTGTATTATCAGTACCGCGCCGCGATGGAGAAAAGACCACAATGGGCGGATTGGCTCCAAAAGCATTGAAAAAACTGAATGGAGAAAGATTAGGCTTTCCTGCTCCATCAATGGTGCTGGCAAAGGCTATCGGACGTGGGGCAATGGCGCCAAGCATGAGGTGATGAAACTTCGGAACGGAAGTCTCCTTTGGGTCGAAGTGCAGGTATTCGGAAGGAGGGGAAGTCATTGCAAATTACGGATTACGAATTACGAATTACGAATAAGGAATAGCAGGCAGGATTTTGGTTCTGACTTCGCCAAACCCGAGCCGCAGGTTGTTGTTTTCACCATGACCACGCATGATAATGGTATCGTTGTCGTGGATGAAATTACGTTCTGTACCATCGGCCATCTTTACAGGTTTTGTGCCGTTCCATGTTATTTCAAGCATCGAGCCATAGGAGCCGGGATCGGGTCCGCTGATGGTACCGGAACCATACATGTCTCCAACATTGATGTTGCACCCATTTACCGTTTGATGAGCCAGTTGCTGGGCCTGGTTCCAATACATGTATTTGTAATTGGATCGGCTTATCAGTTGTTCCGGTTGATTTTCCGGCTGCAGCAGCACGTCAAGTTGTATGTCGAAATTGTGGTTTCCTTCAATCTGCAGGTAAGGCAGAACAGGAGGTTTCTGTACAGGGCCTGGAACGCGGAAAGGCTCAAGCGCGTCCATAGTCACGATCCAGGGCGAGACGACCGTCCCGAAATTTTTTGCAAGAAAGGGCCCCAGGGGGATATATTCCCACTTCTGGATGTCGCGGGCAGAAAGATCGTTCAATAAGACCATCCCGAAAATATGATCCTCCGCGTCGGCGGTCGCGATGGATTGTCCCAGTCCGGTTTTTTTACCGGTGATAAAAGCCATCTCCAGTTCGAAATCGACCTGCCCGGAGGGACCAAATTCAGGAAACTCATCCGTTTCGGCTTTCGTCTGACCTTTGGGCCGGTGGATGGAGGTTCCTGAAACAACGATGGAAGAAGTTCTTCCATGATAGCCTATCGGTATATGTCTCCAGTTGGGAAGCAATGCATGGGCAGGATCACGGAACATGATGCCTACATTTGTTGCATGCTCAATACTCGAATAAAAATCGGTGTAATCCCCGACCTGTACCGGCATCAGCATCCGGACCTGATCGATGGGGAAGAGGATTACAGCCTGTTTTCCTGCATCATCGCGAAGTACCGGATTATTTTCGGCGAAGATCCTGATGAGTTGTTCTCGTACAGCACGCCAGGCCGGCTGGCCCAAAGCAATGAACGGATTAAGGCTATCATGATCGAATATACCCGGTTCAAGTTCCATCTCGTCAAGGAATCCGAGAGAGGTCAGAGCATTCAGGTCGATAACGGAATCGCCGATCCGGGTGGCCGCCCGGGCAGAAACACCCGTGATGCTGAAAATCCCGAACGGAATATTCTGAATCGGAAAATCGCTTCCCTTCTCAACCTCAATCCAGGACTTCATCGTTACATCCATACTATGGTTATACACTTAATTCTTAATTCATAATTCATAATTCATAATTCTTAATTCGTCATTTTACAGGGTTCCCCTTCGTTCCTGTTCCAGTTCAATCGATTCAAACAACGCTTTGAAGTTTCCCTTTCCAAATGATTTTGCTCCTTTGCGCTGGATAATTTCGTAAAAAACCGTAGGACGGTCTTCCACAGGCCTCGTAAATATCTGCAACAGATAGCCATCTTCGTCGCGGTCGACCAGGATCCCAAATTTTCGAAGCGGTTCGATGGCTTCATCGATGTTTCCGACACGCCCGGCTAATGCTTCATAATAGGAATCGTGGACGTTTAAAAATTCCACCCCCCTGCTTTTCAACGCAGAAACCGTTTCAAGAATATTACCGGTCGCCATGGCGACATGTTGTACCCCGCAACCCTGATAAAAATTGATGTATTCTTCGATCTGAGATTTTTTCTTTCCATGGGCCGGCTCATTGAGAGGGAATTTGATGTACAGATTGCTGCTGGCCATTACTTTGCTCATCAGAGCGGTGTATTCAGTGGATATATCCTTGTCATCAAACGAAATCAACTGGCTGAACCCCATTACATCGTGATAAAATGACGACCAGATGTTCATTTCACCCCAGTCGACGTTGCCCACTATATGGTCGACATAGCGTAATCCCACGGGAGAGGGACGAAAGAACGGCTCCCATTTGACAAATCCCGGAAGGAAAACTCCGGCATAGTTTTTTCGTTCGACAAAAACATGTACTGTTTCTCCATAGGTATGAATTCCCGACATTACCACTTCACCCCAATCATCCCGGGATACTTCTGGAGTAAGATAAACCCGGGCTCCGCGTTTGGTAGTCTCTTCAAAAGATTTGCGGGCATCATCCACCCAAAGTGCAATTACTTTCACCCCATCCCCATGCAGTTTGCAATGATCGGCAATAGGTGAATCAGGTATCAGGGCAGTTGTAAGGACAAAAGTGATCTTATCCTGACGGATCACATACGACGTACGGTCTTTCAGTCCGGTTTCGAGTCCGGCATAGGCCAATGGCTGAAATCCAAAGGCTGACTGGTAGTAATGTGCAGCCTGCCGGGCATTACCCACATAAAATTCTACATAATCCGTTCCGTTAATCGGCAAAAAATCATCAAGGGAAGCCATTGTGTTTATTTGAAAATTTAAAAATGTCAGTTAAATTATCCTTGTTAAAATCTTTCTGCATTGCCTGCATTACCTGCATTGTTTGCATTGCCTGCATTGTCTGCATTCATTTATTCAATCCAGGACCCATAGTACCCCGGATCCTCGATAGCAAATGCCTGTTTTGTGATTTTCAATGGTCTGAACGTATCAACCATCAGGGCCAGTTCTTTGGTCTCTTTTGCACCCAGACTGCGTTCAACAGCGCCCGGATGCGGACCATGCACGATGCCCGTCGGATGTAACGTGATATTCCCCTTTTCGATGTTGTTCCTGCTCATGAAGTCACCATCCACATAATATAGTACCTCATCGGAATCGACATTGCTGTGGTTGTACGGGACCGGGATGGAGTCGGGATGGTAATCAAACAGCCGGGGTACAAAGGCACAAATTACAAATGCCGGGGTTTCGAATGTCTGATGCACGGGAGGCGGTTGATGTATTCTGCCGGTGATAGGTTCAAAATCGTGGATGGAAAATGCAAAAGGATAGTGAAATCCATCCCAGCCGATCAGGTCAAACGGATGGGTCGCGTAATGATAAGGCCAGATCATATCCCCGCGCTTGATCCTGACCAGGAAATCTCCTTTTTCATCATGGGTTTCAAGTGCCTGTGGTTTCCGGATATCACGTTCGCAGTAAGGGGCATGTTCAAGCAACTGGCCGAAACTGTTCACGTACCGTTTCGGGAAACGAAGCGGTGAAAAGGATTCGACAATGAATAACCGGTTATCCCGGGTGGTAAAATCCATCTGGTAAATGATCCCGCGGGGTACGATCAGGTGGTCGCCATAACCGAACGGAATGCTGCCATACATGGTCCTGAGGGTTCCCTCGCCCCGGTGGATGAAGATCATTTCATCGGCGCCTGAGTTTTTATACCAGTAATCCGTCATCGGCATGCGGGGTGCAGCCAGACTGATATGACAATCATTGTTGACCAGCACCGGAATACGGCTTTCGAGGAAATCATCGGCCGGGGCAACGTCAAAACCACGGAACAGGCGGTGCTGCATGTTCATCGGTTCGGTAATTTCAGGGGCAACGGAGTAAGACTTGCCGATGGATTTAACCTTGGTGGGAGGTTGGCAATGATACACCAGGGAACAGGCGCCCGAAAAACCTTCTGTTGAAACAAGTTGTTCGGCATAGAGGCCTCCGTCGGGCTTACGGAACACGGTATGCCGTTTGCGTGGGATCTGGCCGAGGGTAAAGTAATGAGACATGGTTAAATTTTGAAATAATGAATTGGTGAAATAGCGAAGATCAGACTTCTATTTCGGGGATCTCTCCTTCAACAATGAGTCTGCCTTCGGTTGCATTTATGATCTCCGCAACAGAAACACCGGGGGCGCGCTCCAGGAGTTTGAATCCCTTAGGGGTGACGTCCAGTACCGCTAAATCGGAAACGATTCGCCTGACGACTCCGACGCCTGTCAGCGGGAGGGTGCATTTTTTCAGGAGTTTCGACTCTCCCTGCGGGTTGGTATGCATCATTGCCACGATGATGTTTTTTGCAGATGCAACCAGGTCCATGGCTCCACCCATTCCCTTCACGAGCTTTCCGGGGATCTTCCAGGATGAAATGTCACCGGTATCAGAGACTTCAAAGGCGCCGAGAACGGTCAGGTCAATATGTCCGCCGCGGATCATGCCAAAACTCGCGGAGGAATCGAAGAACGCCGCACCAGGAAGAGCCGTGATGGTCTGTTTTCCGGCATTGATCAGGTCGGGATCCACCTCCTTGACGGTCGGGAAAGGCCCGATACCCAGCAATCCGTTCTCAGATTGAAGCACAATCTGGATCCCCGACGGAATATAGTTTGCTACAAGCGTGGGAATCCCGATACCAAGGTTTACATAATAACCATCGTGCAATTCCTTTGCAATCCGTTTTGCTATTCCATTTTTATCTAAACCCATCTTTTTTTATTTACGAATAATCGATTTACGATTTACGAATTATTAATGTGCTAATGTGCTGATGTGTTATCCTGTTACTCTGTTACCCTGTTACTTTGTTACCCTGTTACTTTGTTACCCTGTTACTTTGTCACCCGTCACCCGTCACGTGTTGTCTCGAACTCGATCCGCTTCTCATAATTGGTTCCCTGGAAAATCCGTTGCACAAATACACCAGGCGTATGGATATGATTCGGGTCAAGGGTGCCCGCCGGAACCAGCTCCTCAACCTCTGCAATGGTAATTTTTCCGGCCGTGGCCATAACCTGGTTGAAATTGTTGGCCGTGTTTTTATAGATCAGATTCCCGTGGGAATCACCTTTCCATGCCTTGACAATGGCAAAATCCGCTTTCAGCCATCTCTCCTCGAGATACATCTTACCGTCGAATTCCCGGACGGGTTTTCCATCGGCTACTTCTGTTCCAAACCCTGCCGGAACGAAAAACGCCGGGATACCTGCCCCTCCGGCTCTGATACGCTCGGCAAGGGTGCCCTGTGGAACCAGGTCGACCTCAAGTTCTCCGCTGAGCAACTGACGCTCAAATTCCTTGTTTTCCCCCACGTACGACGAGATCATCTTCCTGATCTGGTGCCGGCGAAGGAGCATTCCGAGTCCGAATCCATCCACGCCTGCATTGTTTGAAATACAGGTCAGTCCGGTAATATCACTGGCAGCCATCGCGGCAATACAGTTTTCGGGGATCCCGCATAAACCGAAACCACCCAGCATGATGGTCATGTTGCTTTCTATCCCCCTGATCGCCTCCCGGGCATTTTTTACTATTTTGTTCATTGTTAACAGAATCTAACCGCAAATTTATACTTATTCTAAATAATAATCAATAATTTTGCAAAAATTTTCTGACCTTAAATTATAATGCCGAATATGTTAAAATTATTCAGTCCGTACGACCTGGGAAATATTGCATTGAAGAACAGGGTTGTTATGGCCCCGATGACCCGTTGCAGGGCCATCGGTAATACTCCGAACGGACTTATTGCCAGTTATTATGAACAACGTGCCGGCGCCGGTCTGATCATTACCGAAGGTACCGCTCCTTCGCCGAATGGGTTGGGATATGCCAGGATACCCGGTATTTTCAGTGAGGCGCAGGTTGCCGGTTGGAAGAAAACGACCGAAGCGGTACACAACAAAGGTGGAAAGATATTTGTCCAGTTCATGCATACAGGAAGAATGAGCCACCCGTACAACCTTCCGCATGGCGCTGAAATATTAGCCCCATCCGCCATTGCAGCATCCGGGAAGATGTACACCGACAGAGAGGGAATGCTGGATTTGCCTGTTCCCCGGGCCATGACCCCTCAGGATATTGTAAATTCGAAAAAGGAATTCATGAAATCGGCCATCAATGCCATAAAAGCTGGTTTTGACGGGGTTGAACTCCATGGTGCGAACGGATACCTTCTTGAACAGTTTCTTTCACCCGTCAGCAACAAGCGTACAGATGATTATGGAGGAACCATCGAAAACCGCTGCCGGTTTGTTCTGGAGGTGGTTGAATCGGCCGGGAAAGCAATAGGTATGGATAAAATCGCCATCCGTTTGTCGCCTTATGGTGTCAGCGGCGGAATGATCCACTACCCGGAAATTGATGATACTTATTCACATCTTGCATCCCGCCTCGACAGGTTGGGTATCCTCTACATTCATCTTGTTGATCACAGTGCCAACGGCGCCCCGGAAGTACCGGTAACGATCAAACAAACCATCCGTGAAAAGTTACACAATACCATCATTCTTACAGGCGGATATTCAAAGGAATCGGCGGAACATGATCTGCAAACCGGTATTGCCGACCTGATCGCCTTCGGAAAACCATTTATCAGCAACCCCGACCTGGTTGAGCGAATGCAGAATGACTGGCCCATCAACAGCAATTGGGATTCTAAAACTTTTTATTCGGAAGGTGAAAAGGGTTATACGGATTATCTCCCTAACCAAAGGAACTGATGTTATGTTAAATAATGTTAAAAACCCTCGACTTCAAGATCATTTCAGTTATCTTTGTTTCCATAATTTTAAAATTCGAAAAACCAAAAAAAGAGAAAAATCCATTTAGTTTTATGACGTGTTTCGGTTTGAACCGGACACGTATTTAAAGCCAAGGCTGATCCGGAATCTTAAGGATTTCAGGATTGATTCAAATCGCAAAAGCGACGAGGGCGGCTCAAAAAGCCGCCTTCTTTTTTATTTTGCGCTCAGGCCGCGCGGCCTCGTCACCGCACCGCGGCTACGTCTGGGACTTACCTCTGGATTTAATCGAAGAATGCCGGGGTTGATCACCCCAGCCAAGGCCGCTTATGCGATGACTGGTTAGATGTGCTATTACATGTGAGACAAAATGGCCTTAACAGGACCATTTCTTCAGATTATGGGAAGCCACGGAGTGGATTAATCTCAATAACCATGGGTGAAACCCATGGCGGGAGAAAAATCCATAGCCATCAGCTCTGAAGGAGCTGAATAAACTAAACGCTGGCTTAAACAATCAGGCAAATTTCCTGGTTTTCATGGCTGGGCAGAAGGATATGCTGCTTCTTTCCATGAAGAATATATTCAGCACCTGCTATTCATTCGCTGATGAAGGGTGTTTCTGAAGTGAGGCCCCGGGAAACCGGGGCTTTTTTTGTGCTCGATACTTGATAAGCGATGGTAACTTTCTGTCTGAATAAGAAATTTCAGGATAATATTGGAATTAAGCATTAATTTTACTGCTCAGGCGTCAAATTGATGTTTCGTCTATATCAAAAATAGAAACTATATCGCGGTTAGCGAGAAATTCAGAACTCTTTATCAAGGGATACAATATCGTTTACTCGCGTTTTGGGACAAAACAAAATCTGAAGAGACACTGGTTATTGCAACTCATGGAATTATCAAAAAAAGAAGTAAAGTTCCAGAAAACCAAATTTTAAAAGCAAAGCAATTGATGTTGATGTATTTTGAGGACAAAGAAAAATCTAAAAAAGAAAAGAAATGAGAACGTACACATTAGATGAAGTTCAAGATAAACTTATAGGAAAAATAGGCACTCCCAGCCGCGATAAATTTGAATATGACCTGCAAATGGATTTAATTGGAAAGGCCATTAAACAAACACGTCAAGAGCGAAATTTAACCCAGGATGAGCTAGGGAAACTTATAGGCGTGCAGAAGGCTCAAATATCAAGAATTGAAAGTAATGCCAGCAATGTCACTATTGATACTTTAATGAGAGTTTTTAATCCTCTGCAAGCAAAAGTGAAGTTGCAAGTAGAATTACCGCATTTAAAAATCAGCCTTGGTCAATAAATTATAAACTGGAAACGATAGAATTATGAAAAAATCAATATTAATTCTGGTAGTATTGGTAATGACTTTCAAATTCTCAAATGGTCAGACAAATGTTTATCACCCTTTCCCTGAATCGGATGCTATTTGGGTTGGAACTAATTGGTACATGGTTGATGGTTCTTTAACCATTGTTGATGATGATTACAACCTATATATTGGTGGGGATACAACAATTGGCACCTACACCTATCATAAACTGTATCAAAATGGTTTTGTGAGTTCTATTGGTCCTCCTGACGGGTACTATTATTACGGGCTATACCGGAGCTCATTCAGACAGGATGTTGCAAAAAGAAAAGTGTATTTATTTGAAAATGGATCCGACACGGTGGCCTATGATTTTAATTTGAACATTGGTGACACTTTGCCTATTACTTGTTTATATGTCGGATTCACCAATATAGTTCAATCAATAGATTCAGTTCTAGTAAGCAGCCAGTACCATAAAAGATATTGGCTTGATAATAATTCGGCATTGATAGAGGGCATTGGAACCACTTTTGGTGCTTTTGCTCCTATTGCTCCTGCTTTTGAATCAGGTAATGACTTATGGTGTATAAGAATAAACAATCAAATTGCCTGGACTTCATTAGAAGGGCATGAATGCAGACTGACATCCATAAGAGAAAATCCTTTGCCTGAAAATCGTTTGATAATCTCACCAAATCCATTTTCATTGTCAACGATTTTACAAACAAATCAAACATTAATAAATGCGACCATCGCCATATATGACTCATATGGTCTGCAAGTAAAAGAAATAAAAAGTATTTAGGGACAGACTTTTAAACTTCAGCGAGACAATTTACCTGATGGAATCTATTTTATGCGCTTGTCACAAGACGGGAAAACCATCATAACGGACAAATTAATAATTACAGACTAAAGAAGACACTTGCAATAATTCAGCAACTAAGCCCTATGCTACATTACGCCGTGATTGCCAACACAATCCCGAAACCACCGCTCAGGGCTTAGCTGCATAACGTTACTCGAATTTGCTAATTGCCCTATTGACAAATAAGAACCCTAAATGACCCTCTACGAAAAACTTCAAAAAGCATCCAGCGAGGAAGATGTCAAAGACGCTTATATAAAAGCACTTGGCTTAAAAGAGTATCAAAAGAACCTGATCGACATTCAAACCAAGGAAATTTGGTTTGAAGCGAAGCAAAACGCAAAACTATCGAGTTATGCGATGTTCACGCAATTAATGCACTACGTTCAGGATGCATTGAACAAAGGAGATCATATCCCGCCATTTTTAGCGATCATTGACACTCAGAAAGCCGCCATTATGAAAAGTGAGGATGTATTGCCATTCCTTGCTAAAAAGACCATAAAATGGGGCAAATCTGCTAGTGGGTACACGCAGGAAGCCCTGGATGCCATTTCTGCTCATATCGGGACACATTTTGTTTCATTCAAAATTGAGACCCATGAAGATGAATTTATAAGCACGGTAAAAAATGCAATTAAAAACGGTGATATCATCCGAACCCAAATTACGCCAGGTAACCTCAAACAAGTCTTTGACAAATGGGTGCAAATGATCGGACGTGAGATTAAAGATGTTGCGGAAGAAGATTATGCTTTGTTGTTTTTTGCTGACATTATGCACGATGGTTCTGCATCTACTCTTGATAACCTTACTGCAGCATTATTACACAGAGACAAATCTCCTGTTTTTCTTTTAGGCGGAAAAGTTTACGAATTAAGCAATAAAGAGGGTTATCGTCAATTTTGGGCAATCTATCACAAACCTCCCAAAGTTGAATACCGTAACTACCTGCTTGAACGGCGAGACAGCCTGATTCCGTTGGACGAGCGCAGTTTCAAAGGGGCTTTCTACACCCCGCTTGCAGTGGTGGATAAAGCTTATGACAAACTCGCGGAAACGCTTGGTGAAAACTGGCAAAACAATTATATCGTCTGGGACATGTGTTGCGGCGTCGGCAATTTAGAAGTGAAACACAGCAATCCTCGGAATATCTATATGAGCACCCTGGATCAGGCCGATGTTGATGTAATGAAAGCCACCAAAACATGTGTGGCCGCACAGCGGTTTCAATATGATTATTTGAATGATGATATCACGGAAGATGGGAGAATTGATTACAGCCTAACAAACAAAGTCCCTGAAGAATTGCGCAAAGCTATTATGGAAAGGAAAAAAATCTTGGTGTTGATAAAGCCTCCTTATGCAGAATCAGGCGATACCGTTGGGAGTGAAGCTAAGTCTGATGTGGCTACAACAAGTATCGCAAAAAGTATGAAGAATTACGGTTATGCTACACGAGAATTATTCATACAATTTGTTGCTCGTATTGCTCAAGAGATTCCTACAGCCACGCTCGCGATGTTTAGTAAGCTGAAATATGTTAACTCCTCGAACTTTGAAAATTTTCGTGAAATCTGGAATGCCAAATATCTTGGTGGATTTGTTGTTCACAGCAAAGCTTTTGATGGATTGAAAGGGAATTTTCCTATCGGATTTCTGGTCTGGGCAACAAATCAGTACATTCGTGAAAAGAGCCCCATTATTGAAATAACCACCGAAGTCTTAGATAAAAATGCGCAAGCTATTGGAGAAAAAAAATTTTACAACGTGCCAAGTGCAAGCTTTTTAAGTAATTGGATAATAAGGCCCAGATCAAACAAGGTGGACGTAATTCCTTTGAAAAATGCGATAAAGCCTGCAACTGCAAGCAAAGATTTAAGAGGTACAAAATGGGCGGATAATGCCATAGGCTGTTTGGTTATTAAAGGTCCAGACGTTCAAAATGCATCAACACAAGCAATTTTATCATCTGGGTATGGTAGTGCAGGGACCATATTTGTAACAACTCAAAACCTCTGGCAAGCTGCAATTGTCTTTGCTGTTCGCCGGGTTATAAAATCAACATGGCTCAATGACCGCGATCAATTTTTAAAGCCGACAGAATCCTTATCTGAAGAGTTTAAAAACGATTGTCTTATTTGGATGCTATTCAACGGTGGCAATCTTACTGCCAGCGCCAACGACCTCGAATGGAATGGCAAAAAGTGGTCGATTGTGAATCATTTTATTCCCTTCACTGAAACTGAAGTGAATGCACCTGATCGTTTTGAATCAGATTTTATGGTCAGATACTTATTGGATAAATCATTATCAAACGAAGCCAATCAGGTGTTAATGGCTGGAAAATTATTGTGGAAAGCCTATTTTGCACATACAGATGTCAGAGCTGTAAGAGATGAACTTGTGTTGAACCGCCCGGATGTAGGCTGGTATCAGATAAGAAAAGCCTTGCAAGCCAGAAACGCCAGCGGTGATTTTGCTCCGGTAAGCTTTAAATCCTTTGAAGAAGCTTATAAAGTTTTGACTGAAAAATTGCAACCTCAAGTGTATGAACTGGGTTTTTTAAGAATTTGATATTGCGTAAAGAAAACGTTCCACACGAGAAAGAACAGCACCTCCTGCACCGAAACCGGATCCCACGGATGAAATTCCATTCTAATACACTTCCCGATTGTATACTGGGGGTAAAGTACAAAGTACAAAGTACAAAGGACAAACGAAAGTGGGAAGTACAAAGTTCGAAGGACGAACAACGGCTGGCTAATCCCATACTTTGTACTTCGTCTTTCGTACATCGTACTTCGCGTTGTACGTAAAGGGTTGGTAAAATACATCTTGCGCGGCCCGTGGGCCCTGACATACCTTTGCGACCAAAACCCATCACATGAACAAGCAGGAACGCAAAGCCCTTTCAGAAGAGATGCATCACCATAT